>JGI24159J19872_10000970_pt1 | contig 29648 bp, 17 predicted proteins | sample Ectturendosymbi4_FD_19872 | JGI IMG/M metagenome (IMG submission 19872)
GTCATCTTCATCTTCTTCATCTGTGTCATGGGTGTCGTCGCGAACATCTGTCCAGAGAATGTCATCTTCTGTTCCGTCAAGGCTATTGCTGATAGAAAACTTTGTCGCTCTGGGTATGTTGCGCGTATAAGCCGCAGGCAAAATACAGGCAATATTCCAGGTAAAAAAGTGCGGCTAATAAGCGAGTAGTTTTTGTAAACCTTGTTTGTATACGGCGTTGAAATACAAAAAATCATTGCAGACAAATAACGAAAAGCATGTGGTATCGATGCAACTTTCCCGTCGACTTAGAGTTTCACTTATATCCAGGGGCAGATCCAGTCAGTAATTTAAGGTGGGGGGGGCGATTTCAGTAATATCTGGTACACAAGTCTCATATCGGCTTCGCTACTGTAAGAGAGATGAAGCACACTTTACAACAATGCTGTGGCAAAACAATGGACGACAAAATGGCCTAATACCGCAAATGTTGTTTTTCGAATTGTACAAAAATCAAAGATGAATAAAGTTACTTTGTACGTTTTAGAGGGGGTGATCGCCCAAATCGCCTCTCCTGGATCCGCCCGTGTTTATATCTGACAGTACATGCACAGACTGAAGTGCCCCGCGCATAGTAAAGCTCGACGTCAATTAGTTGCATGCACTTGTTGAACGGTATATCAATGAAACATTGACTGTGTGCAGTTAGGTGACCTGACGATGAGTCGGTACACCTAATTTGGCTGCATTGGAAAGTGCTCCATGCACACTTGCGCAGCCGGATATGGTCGACCGTTGTGCAAACGTAAATTTTGATAAACGGCAAGCTCATAATTTTTGGAGATGACCAATGACATATGTTTTCAAGCTCTGTTTTATTTTAATACCACTCGCTTGGTTTTGCTTCAACGTAGCCCTTGTTGTGAACCATTTACCAAAGTCTGCAAAAGATTTTCCACTTCGAACAAGAGAAAGAAACATGTGTGTGAAACATGTTGCAACGTTAGTTATCAACCACTGCTGAACGTTGGCCCAAATTACGGCCCAAATTCCGAAATAAACAAATGATGTGCCCACCTATTTTTTAGGTTATTAGTTTGGTAAAATTTTCCTATCTTACTTGAAGTCAATGTCTGTAAATTAAAAATGAAATCTAAAGCAAGAAAGTCCAAGCCTGAACCAAAGTCAGAAAAGGAGAGATTCGGTACTTTTACACAAGAGTAAGTTTTTATCGAAGAACTTTGTCGCTGTTTTCTTATTTCTTGTATCGTTTTTGTGCTCAGTATTTGCTGCACTTTTGTTAATGAATCCATTAAAAGAATATAAAAACCATGAAAAATATCAACCTGTTGGTTTTTTTAGCTCAAACTCATGCAATATTAGCATAATTTTCTATACACAGCCTTAACTCGCGTCTGCATCATTCATAAACATTTGGTTTCTATCTAACAGAAAAATTGATGAAGAACTGCTTGAATCAGAACCGGAAAGTGCCACTCAGCATTTTCGCTGCAAAGTGAACATCACTACTTGGAATAAAGGAAAAGCTGTGGTCTTAGATGGTGAACACGCAAGAAAACGAATTGAATTGCCAACCAAAGAAAGCCTCGGAAAGTCTTTCGATGGTGACATTGTTGTTGTAAAGGTTTGTATAATAAATTTTAATGCCATACTTTTCAAACTTCAGTTAAATAAATAGTGATATCGTTTGTTTTTATTCAGTTGCAAGGGAACTTTAAAGAACACGAACCATCTTTTGGTAAAGTTCAAGTTGTACTTGAAAGGTAATAGTGCTTTCAAGGCTTTGCGATCGCATGCTGACCGACAACATGACTTTCGACAACTTTTCAGATGCCGGGACGTAGGTTATCAAACTTTTGTGTGCAAGTTGGACAAGCAAAAGCCGGACTTAATGTGCCCTGTTGATAAGCAAAGCACGAAGATCAAAGTTAAGACTCACGGTCTTGATGTTGGTGCAGTAAAATATGTTTCTATTTTCAAGTTTAAGAATGGATTTTCAGGTTTGTTTTATGATGCATTTCATTTTATCTTGTTTAGATTCTATTTGAATAAGAGCTTATGATGCCTACGTAGTAAGCGAAACATATACTCTATAAGATCTTAGTGTCTAATTCTTAGCTGTGAAAGAATTCCTATCGGTGAAATCATAAAAGATTCAAGCGCAAAGAAAAGCATATATGATTTTTTGAAATGCGTTTTATGTTCGTTTTAGTCTTGAATTAAAACGTTTTCAAGAGTGATAAGATTCTGAAGTAAGTTACTTAAATGCAAGAAACTAAAGATGGTGAATGGTTTTGTGTTAGCTCTAATTTCTTCACGTATTTCTGCAATGCAAACGCTGGAATATTCGTTTGTTTCTTACAGTTTGAGGATATTTCAATAGCATACCGAAGTGGCGTTTGCTTCAGTTGGCAAGTAGCATAGACTTTTCATCAAAAATTTATGAAAGAAAACTTTTGTTGTTATCAATTATTTAAAGAACTACTGAAATTAGACAGTGTAGAAAACATGAAAAGCGTTGTTAAATACTGTTTAAGAACAATAGTAACACTGAGGTATCGGAAGTTTTATAATCAGCAGGAACAAATATTTTGAAAAAGCAAGGCGCTTAAGAAGCCAGTATATATTCCAATATGCAAGTCACCACAATTCTTGAGCTACTATTTTACGTAGGTCATCCTCACTGCATGTTGTAGACAAACGAGTACAAGGTTTTCAAGCTACTTAGAGCTTCCTAGTTTTTATACCAGAAGAAATTAAACTAGACAGAGATGTCCAGTCTTTACCTTCAAGGCCGAATTAAAAATGGTATAATTCTCGTGGGACCGAAACAAAATATCGGTACAAAAATGCTTGATAAACCAATGCACCAAAAACAGTTTATTTCTAGTTACATTTTTAGGTTGCAAAGTAGACCTAAATTCTTGCAAATCATTTATGTCCAATACAGTCTAGTTTCGTGAGAACTCTGGAATTTTTGGCTGCACAACCTGTCTATGTCAGCAGCAACAGTTGTTGCAATGCATAACCGTCCAATTAAATGTCAATCTGTCAAAAGAAAACTTGATTCTACTTTAATGTTTTTCATACGCCAGAACAATTGCTCACAGTTCTATGTGCTACCACAGAGAGAAATACATTTTTCAGCGCACTTTAGCATATTTGTATAAACATCTGAAGACACATAGCGACGGCAGAATGCCGCAGTATCATTCGTTTGAAAAGCTCTTTTGCAATCATTATCGTACGCTCTGTGGCAATGAGTTCACGTTCATATTTGTTAGGAGCATTTAAAGGGTCAGCATCAGATGGATGGACCAGTAACTTAATGACATCTTGCTGCTTCCGGAATCCTCAAAATATTTTGTGTGAATTCTTCCAGGAGTTTTCCAACAAGTGCGCAGATTCTGTCATAGCTCAGCTCACTGCTTCAGATGATCTTGTAAAGGTTTTAAGATGAACGACAATTGTCACAATCTTCTGTGTCTTAATGAGTTCCATCTTTGCAGTGAATGCTGCAACATTTTCATACATCTTTTTCAACAACTGATCCTTCCCTTGAAGTTTCACATTCAACTCTACTTTGTCACTATTCGAAGAGCCATGACGCAGTAATTAACACGAAGCATGCACTATTATTTTTGTCGAACAACCAGGTTCTCACTCTCTGGATATCTGTGAAGATAAATGGTTTCACAAATTTGACGCGTACATCAATTTTCAGAACATGATCCTCCCCGTGTGAAATAATTCTTGCTATTTGTTGTGTTCTTAGACGTGGTTTTACCTAGCATTGTTGTTTAATGTGCTAGCATTGTTGTTTACCCCCATCATTCTACAGATTGGTTGCCATCACAACGAATGCAAAGTAACTCAAGCATTCTACCAATGTTCTTTGTCATAACGGCTTTTTTTAGGCATTTAATAGGTTTGATGAGTTTCTCTACCATTGGCATCAGTCATCTAGTTTCGATATTCTGCTGAAATCATTTATTTGGGAAAGACGTATTTTCCAGTTTTTACTTGTTGCAGCCTGTGTTCTGATCCATCATTTTAGTCTTGAGTTTTTTTGCTGACTCTACTGTTACTTTAGCCATTCAAGTTTTCACCCGTAGCTTTGCCTGCAAATTTCAGGACTGAGGATGCCTCATTTTTGTGTGAAATCGATTTCCTATTAAATTTTGCTGATAGATTTCTGCTTACCCCACTGTGGAGAATACTGACTTGGGTATTTTGAGCAGGAAAAAAAATGAAAGAAATCTTTGTTCTTGCGGTGTATTACAAGCAACACTTGCAAAAAAACTGTGAAAATTAATCTGCAAAACATATTTTATTACTCTGTATTCTTGACTCCAGGAGCATACAGCAGGCACGACGGCTTTCCTGTCACTTCAGCAGATTCCGAACAGGTTTCCAATATAGCTTTGCACAATTGTACTTTCAAGTCTGCAATGACCAAGGCCACGAGGTTATAACGTTGCAACACACTTAAATTCGTGAAGTTTCTAACTACATGGCTTACAGGGCGGATGGAACTAAAGAAACAAGTGGAATTAGACTATGACAAGATGTACTGCGTTCGATGCCTGAAGTGGGACGCACAATTTTCTTATCCATTGGGATATGTCGAAAAAGTGTATTCATTTAACATAAGGACTTATGCCGAAATCTACAACGTCCCTGGACCATTTTCGTGAGTGTGCAAAACAGGTTTTGTCAACTTGATTGCTTGCACTCAACTTGTTGTCTTTATACTGACTGCAGGAGAGATGTCAAGGAAGAAGCAATCGCTTTCGAAGCAAAGGAACCTGACCGATATAAGGATTGCACTCATCTTTATGCTTTCACCATCGATTCAACAAACACAAAAGTTTTCGACGATGCTCTGAGCATAGAGAAGTGCACAAGTCACGATGATTGTTGGAAGGTGACAAGGAAGCTACGAGCCAAGCACCTAACGGCCAGCTTTCTGTTGTGTATATAGTGATTTGTCGGTTGTTGTTGCGATCGCCGGATTATTCCGGTCTTTGCTAGCGGGAGATGGCAAACATGTTGCCTTAAACTAAATGGATGTAACTGAAAACTGGAAATGTCATTTTCTCCTAAAATTTGTCTTGATCGATGAATGCGTTTACGAAGAACTGCTTCAGCAATCTTCTCTGTTTCTACAGCAATCATAACTAACATGCAAAAAACATATTTCATCGATATAATCTTTGGCTGTAAAAAAATTACACACAATTTTGCGATTCTGACTTATGAAATGTACGCTATGATCGAAGTATCATCGTCTAAGAAAGCCGAACATCAATAAATTATAGTTGGGATATTGTCAGTGCGCATGCGCGGAAAATAAGCCTCAAAGGTATTGCAGATGGTAAAGAAGCCAATCTCGGTTATGATTTTCGAAAACAAAACTTTAAAGTAAGAGACTAATGCTAGATCAGCTTACCAGCAAAAGACAATCTTTTGACTTCGCAAAGTTAAATAGAAACATTTCTTAAAAGCTCGCTTAAAAAAGCAGGGAATGCTGTTTCCATTAAAAGAGCATAAAATAGTACGATGGTGCTTTGAGGTTGCAGACTATTTTTGTTAGTACATTTCAAAATGTTCGAAATATTCTACTAGCACGGTAGCTACTTTAGGGAGAGATCAAACTGCACTGGGAAAGTCAGGCAACGCAGTGTTACAGAACAATTTCCTTGTTGAGGTAAATGCAATTAATGTTTACCTTCTCCGAAACCGTTCAGCTTCCCTCTTGCTTTTTTGTTTTTCTTCCATGCCGTTTTCCATCTCCCTGGCTGGAAAGCAAACGTTTTAAGCAACGACATCGTAGTGCTTTAATTTAGCAAAACCGAATACTCAGCTGTCGTGAGTTGGCGTCCAACTTTCTTTCACTTAAAACCCTCAATATCTGGCAGATCTGGACGCATATCACGAATGTTTCTTCTGTTGTTCCACGCGGCAGCAAAGTCGACAATGAAGCTGAAAAGCGAGTGGCCTCTTTCAATGACACAACTAAAGGTAACTGTATAGCATTAAAAGCAATGTCAAACGTGCATATAGTTCCGCAGAAAAATATTTAGTGCTGTTTGTGATGACGACAACCAATCAATAATTGTTTTAATGCAGCGTTTATTTTTAAAAAACAAACAGCCACTACTCTAACGATAACTATACTGTAATGCTGTGAGGCAGAAACTCAAATTAAAAATGTTGTTTTATTTTACCATCGCAACAAAATAATATCATTCCTAAATCCCGTTTGGTTTTGATGCCACCTTTTATTCAAAAACAACTGGATTGATCGTTGAGGTGAAGAAAAGGCAAATAGTTTTTAAAACTTCTCCACTGATTGGAACTTGAAAGGAAAACATAGAGAAAAATCCTACGACAGGGAAGCAAAATTTCTAATTCTCATAGATAAAGCTATTCCTGCTAGTGCTAATGGTTTCACATTATGACATTACCTAGACCAGCTATGTCCAACCCGGAGGCTGCTTGTGGCTCATTGGAAGGTTTTGTTGTGTATTTATAATGTTAATGACAACCTCCCCTTGATTTCATAATCCTAAATTTGACATTTTGATGTAGTGTTCCTCAGTGCCACTTTGTCACGTCTGGATTGTGTACAGGCTGATTTCCATGTGTCCACCGAGTCGCAAAGCTTGTTTCTAGTTTTCTGATTTCTTCGTTTTTTGTTCCATTTGCACTAAACTGAGTTCTATTTTGTGGTTCCACTGGCACTTTAAACTCGCCTATAACAACATAGTTATGGAGTGATTAGAGGTGCCAAAAAATCGTTATCATTGCTGATAGGATTCGAACGCTTTCAATAGCTTGAGCTAAATTGTTCAGTGCAGCCTTCATTAAGAGATAGTATCCTTTGGCTCAGCAATGCATTTCGGTTGGACATAGCTGCCGTGCAGGCTGAAATCCAGACATTCATTGAACAACGCTGTTTACATTACAACGCACTTGGAGCTTTCGTGGCTTCTCAAGAAACATAGTGCAAGTTTTTGTGGTGTCTCACACAACTCTGTCGGCTAATTTTACAAATATACTCAGCGAAATGAATTAACAAATTCTTTGGTTTCGAAATACGAAGGGAGATAATCGTGAGAGTAAAATAAAAAATTTTAAAAAAATTTCCTAAATTTTTCAAAATATTGCTCCAGTATTTAATGCGTAAACCAGTGCTTCAAATTTATGCCAAACTGTGACAATGACAGTATGGGCATAAGCAATTGTTTAAACGTTGAAATCATCGTACAAAATTGCAGCTAACATGTTATTTTCAAATATTATTGTAGTACTTATATTTGAATGAGATAGATTTTGCTGCTTTTTTACTACGAGATTCAGAATTCTTGGCTCTGTTAGAGACAGATTGTAGCGAATGTTGTGCTTAAGTGAAATATGTTTGGCTTAGTTACGTTGTTTTGTTTATTGTTCGGCCTTATTATTCAATTTTGCCTAAATCGAGATATTAGACATGAATAAATCGAGCTTAGGTTGAGAACAAATTTATCATTAATAAATACAAACATTCCAGTATCCCGCTTCTTGCAGCAATATTAATCCACTACATTTATAAAATTGAAAATTGTAAAGAAAACAAATATACTTGAATATCTCGAACGGGAAAACGGTACACAAAGCTTAAAAAGTGACAAAACGCGGCGAATGACCACTGCCCACTCTTAGTTCAACCTGCCGCGAAAATTAAACTTTGAAAATAGAGAAAAAATAAACTTCAAAAAACATGTAATTGTTTCATAAAGGTCATCGTTCCTTGAAAAACAATTTTCTTCCAAATATATACCATTAATCAATACCTGCTCAGAACGCTCACTACCGAGTTCAACGTTATGTGGCAACATAGCAGGCGCGTAGCCAAAATTTTTGATAGGGGGAGACAAACAACAACCAAGTCTCACCATTTAAATATATGCCTCTTGTTTTGAAAGCCTTATCCATGAAACGTCCATTTGTCTTGCGTACGTTTCCGAACAAATGTGTTCAGATTTGAGCCGCAAAATAAAAAGTCTATTTTCATTGAAGTGGCAAGTTTTAAAAGTTTGTATTTAGTGAAGTTCCAAGTTTCTACTCTGCATGAAAGCCACCATTTGCTCGTAAAACTTTCTTGCAAAATCTATTGTGAAAATCTCAGTGCTGTGAAAGAGTGGTTCCCAACCTTTTCAGTGTCATGGACCCTTTACACTATTTGACTGAAAGCTGTGGACCCCTTCATTGAAACCAGTTAAAACCCTGCTCAGGGACTGCTCCTTAATCGGCCAAAAGAAGTTTTCAATTTAATTTTATAAATACTTAGAATTAACGTTTAAAGCTGATTCTTTCATTAGCTACATTTTTATGCGCTCTGGTCAGCAGTCCTATCGAAATCTGCATACGTTTCGTATTTTTCAGGTTAAATGGGGTAAATTGCCAATTTGGCCTTGGGTAACTGTTGTGAAGAAAAATGAATATATGCCTATCTCGGCCCATGGATATCTTTCGAGTAACAAATAGGACATATGACCAATTTAGACATGGGAAGATCATGTGTGACAACTGCGCATAGTAGCACCAGTGTTTCGCAACATTTTAACTTATTTCTGAGCTAAATCATATGGGCATTTTGGCCTTAAGGACATATGTGGCTCAAAAGTGCAAAAATATCTTTGAAAATAACATATTTCCATGTCTCAACCTAATTTACTCCTGTTGCATGTAGAACCGCAAGCTTCGAGCGTCTTCAAAGTTAAGTGATAAACACGTTAAAGCAGAGGTTCCTAAAATTTGCCTCAATACCCCCAGAAGTATTGAGATTAGATATGGGATTATTCAACAGTGTTGGGAAGTAAAGCCCAACTGCAGCCTTTGCATTGACCTTTTTCCTCACTACTCTAGTGAATATTATTTACCAGTTCTGTTTTATTTCTTACAATTTTTTATTAAACTTTGTTGATACGGGGTATCCAAATTTACGAAAATTTGACTTAGGGTTATTGAGGCGTTAAAACTTCAAGGATCACTGCTTTAAGAAGTGTCAGTGTCGGTTGCTACGTGGGTGCTAGAAAAGATCACAGCAAGTCGGCAAAGCTGAATGGGAAAGGAAATAGTACAGTAATTATTTCACAAGAGGAAGGATCATGCTTTCATTGTTAGTGTGTGCGTCACGTTTGTCAAAACATTTATCTTCATAGATATCCAGAGTTAAAACTGGGTTGTTCTATAAAAGCAACAGTGAAATCTTCGTACATAGGTGGCTTATTTATAACACCGAATCGTGCCGCGATAAAACCATTTGGTTACTGTCATCCCTGATATCTGATTTGTTCCAATTACTTAGATGCGATGACCATCCCATGGAAAATTCGTTTACTTCTTGGCCAATATATTGTTGATTGGATACCCAACAAGTCGCTACATACATACCACGTTTTGCACATGTCAGGTTTTGGTTCAGCGGGAAATATCTAATTTTTGTCATTATTTGTGAAACACATGGGACCATGGATTTGTTGTTTTCTATGTCAACCACGAAGCGCACAGTGCTTGCAAGGTCTTCACGCACCTTAATTCCATTTGGTTTTTGTCTTGGTTAAAACAAGGTGCTTATATTTGTTAGCGTTTGTCCAATTATGGCAGGTCTTTTGTAGGTAACCATTGCTTTCGTATTTAAGCCTTTTTCTCCAATAAAGTCGGCAGGTGGGTGAAACATGTAGCCCTACATGACAGCAATGAGATAAATTTGGAAGAACAACTACGCCCCGCAAAATGTGACAAGCAAGATGACCCACAGGTTTGGGCTACGGGATGATGTAAGATGTGCTCTGTCAAAAATTATCCTCGTATAGATAAGCCTACTCAAGAACGAACAGTATTAAACTTCACATTGAATTTGATTGAATGACAACTTGTATACCTTCCTTAAAAATGCATTGTTGACAATTGTTGCCAAATTCCAGACATCTGACTTTATTTAAAAGGAGTTTGGCGTGAGGAAATGCTGTTTGGCATGTTTTGGCCGTTTTGTTGGTGTTGACTGAAAAAAAACGACATTTGGCAATATTTCAAATCTGCTTGCTTTGAGCTTAAACNTTTAGATTCCTTTTAGCCTGCTTTATGTTTACAGAAGCTATTTGGCATATTTTGACTAGCAATTNTCATATTTTGTCCGTCAGTTCGTGGAAAGCCTAATGTTTTTTTCTGTGGCTTCTCTGTGAACTACATTTTGTAAAAGATATTTTGTGGAATGGTGATATATCTAACATGTCAGACGATTGTGTACCAAATTCAAAGTCGTAAAAAACTATGGCATAGTGCATGTTTGTATTTTCATTATCTGTATTTTACTTTTCCAAACATTTACGAGATGATACTTTTGAAGATAAAAAATTATTTTTAATTTATATACAAATAAATCTAGGCTTAGTTCCACAGCAACATTACATTCCTGTCATTACTCATCAGAGTATTTCAAACCCGACAGCCATCAACTTATTTCGACTTGTTTAGCATGTTTTGAAGTAATTTGGCATATTTTGATGAGCGATTTGGCATTTTTGGTCCATCAGGACCGAGCAATTCTGTATTCTAGAGTTGGGTTCAATTTGTCTTTTTCAAGGTAGACCACCACGGCGCGTAGTTGGCAACTTGCTATTTTGCTTTCATCTATTCATATTTACACGCTTTTGATGTACGCCAACACATACGTTCAATCGAAGCCGAGTAGCGACCAGGATGAAGACGAGACCGAGACCTGGTCAAAACTCCAAAACCGAGACTTCATCAAAAATCCGAGACTCGGCACTTGAGTTTCGGGGCCAATACGAGACTTGAAAATTTGTGCATTATGCTAATATTTTTCTAAAAATTTTCCAAAACATATCTCACCACTTCGAAGTTGAACGTTTTTTCGAATTTCTGGCATTTTTCCTACGTGCTTTGGTTGTTACTCACCTGCAGATACATCAGAAAAAAGCACGCCGAATTACAGAAATTTTCCTAAGCCATATCGTTGCAGTAGCAAAAGTCTGAAACAATAGGCTCGTGAGCGAGATCTGCAGCCTTCCAGACAGAGACGAGACCTGAAACTTTCGAGACCGAGACTCGCAAAAATGGTCCCGAGACGAGTCTCGAGACCAAGGCCAAGTCTCGAGACCAATTCTGGAGACTCCATCATTCACTGGTAGCAACTTTGCAGTAAGACACAGACTCCCGAGGTATGCTTTCTACAAAACTTGCGCGCATATAGGACGTAGATTNTGTTGTCCACCAGTTATTCAGCGACTAAATGTCATGTGCAGGCACGCAGNCAGGGGGGTGGCAATAGGGGCAATTGCCCCCCCAATTCCGGGAGGAAAATTTCTGTAATTCAACGTGCTTTTTTCTGATGTATCTGCAGGTGAGTAACAACCAAAGCAGGTAGGAAAAATGCCAGAATTTTGAAAAAACGTTCAAATTCGGAGTGGCGATGACATTTTTAGAAAAATATTGGCATAATCCACAAATTTTCAAGTCTCGGTATTGGCCTCGAAACTCAAGTCTCGAGTCTCGAATTTTTGATAAAGTCTCGGTCTCGGAGTTTTGACCAGGTCTCGGTCTCGTCTACATCCTGGTCGCTACTCGGCTTCGATTGAACGTATGTGTTGGCGTACATCGAAAGCGTGTAAATATAAAAAGCGCAAGCACAATGTCAGCCACGATGACATCTTTCTCAACTTCAATATTGGCTGCAAAAAGCATACTGCATACCGTTCACTTATCTTATAGCACCGAGATTTTCACAAGCGATTTTCTTCTTGGCCCAGACGCAATCCAGTTTTAAAAGTCGAAGTTTGAACGTCAAGGCATATAAAATGTAAATTGCCGCCATATTCAAGCATTTAGTTGTAAAATTGTACAAAAACAAAAATGCACGGTTTTCATTTAGGGCTTATACGGCTGATGCCGGATAAGTTATATTTGTAGCACGCCAGAATTCCCTGAGAGGATGCTTTGCGATGGTCGTGAAATGAAGCTCACATCACCACTAGGTGGGATACAACAAGCTGGTGTGCCAGAAACATCTGCGAAAAGCCTTACTCCCTGTTTTTTCTTGCAATTATTGATTACAAACGGTTAGATACAAGTTTATATTTCATTATCAACAACTTCCACACAAAGATTAAACCTCAGGCAATGGTCAACCATGATATGAATTATCTGGTATTTGCACCATGCACAACATTTGATTAATCATAGACAAGTGGTAAATCACATTGCTTTGATCAGGTTCGATTAAACGTTGAAGTAAGATATGTTCCTAAAGCACCTTCGTTGATTTGCACTGAAGTATTTCTTTGGCATAGGGAAAGGTGGGACACAGTAGTACTCGGGGCACAGTCGTCTTTTTTGATTTATTCAAAAAGTTGAAAACGTCGAACTTTAAAGTTTCCATGGTAATTTAGTCTCATACCAGCCGTGGTACTAAAGTGAATTTTTCCTTGATAGGCAGCCGTTGTTACGAGGAACAGAGCAAGTTGTGCTTTTGCTACCCAAAAGTAATTTACAAAATCGCATTTAGATTTGGGTTTTGCCCACGTTAATTAACATCTTCTGTTCTGAGTTTTTGTGACATTGCAGTCAGGACAGTGCAACATTATTTGATAATGCCAGATTTTAACTTCTTTTAAGTTGAGTTGGTACTTCTACATTTTCTTTTTTAGATATGCATGGGACACATCTGACAAAAAATGGGGCACATTCAACACATTGCCACTAGGTCAGTCAGTCTAAACAAGGTAACGCTTGAGGGGTTATATTGGAATGCAGTACAGAATAATTCCAATCTATGAGCATTTTTAGGCTTATTATGTGCTTAGAGCAGTGGTCTCCAAACGTTTTTGTCCGAGGGCCACATAAGTTGTTACTCAAAGGTTCGAGGGCCGGACATCACAGTCATACGAAATGTAGAGTGTTTCGGGATAAGCTACATTCTACCAAATCAACATGTTTTTCCTAAATATATTATTTTTCATTATTAGCAAAATGTCTTCGCGTGCCGGGTGAAATGGCTTCGCGTGCCGGGTGAAATGGCTTCGCGTGCCGGGTGAAATGGCTTTGCGGGTCGGATGGGACCCGCGGGCCGTAATTTGGAGACGCACCATATATTGGTATGGTAACGCATGAATTTCAGCATACTGCATTGGTTTCAATTAATGTTTGGTAATCATACAAATTTTTTTTCCATGCAGTGATAGTGGGTAATTAGAATGTGTAAAAAGTGGAGAGGCAGTCAGCAAGTGCCTATTTTACATTGGATATCACGTGAACATTATGCAATGCATGCAGCCCAACATTTTATTGACCGGTCAGGTGTACCCCATGCTCATGTCGAGTGTGCGCAATGCATGGGGCACATTCGACAGAAAAAGTACCCTTTTTAAATTGGTTGTAAATTTTTTTCTGAAAGGCGTTGTTTTCATGTTTTAGCATGATATTGTGGATATAGAGTTGCTTTATTGTGTGACAAACTTTGAACTTGTTTGGACTTGAATTAAAGTAGCAGTGGTTGAAAATGTAAAAAAGTGTCGACTGTACCCCACCTTACCCTACACATCCAACGCTTGATTAACCAGAATTTGGAATTTTTTTGATGCAACTTTTCGAAATTAGGTGGTGGCAATTGCCCCCATTGCCCCTTTTTGGCTACGCGCCTGCAAGATAGAGAGTTATAATGGAGAACCCTGTCCTTTACAATGTTCCACTGCTTCAGTTGTTTAACATATTTTAGTCATTCAGTTTTATTAGAAAGCAAAACTAAACTTCAATATATTTAGTTTCTACTAAGGTATTGTTTCAGGTTACTTCACCGCATTGTAATCACAATTTTGAAAGTACTGTAAATGAGATAATTATCACTTCATTTCAAAACCAACAAAAAGCAGTGCAATCTGGGCGAAGCGCAATAACACTATTTGAAATAAATATAAACTTTTGCATAATTTAATTTATATGAAAGCATAAACAAGCTCAAATGAAGTAAAAACTGTGTAATGCAAAACCTACAAATGCATGATCGAACTTAAGTGAGTAATGCATAAACAAATTCGCACAGATTCGTGAATAAATCGAACGTGTTTCTCTTAACATCGTGTGATTGTATTATCAAGGTATGAAGGAAGGACATATGCTTCCACCTGAAGTGCTCGACAAGTGCAGTTTAACGAAAGGAAAAAAGAGGCTTGCTGTGTCTGTGTTATTTCATTCATCACTGCCACCAGCTCATCGCGATACTTCGAACGAAGACGAAGGTGCATTGCTGTAAAGATCTCATAGATTTTGAAAATTTAAGTGCCGATGCAATATTATGCTTTTTTTCCTTCAGTTGATTTCACTGAAGTTTTGCTCACGGAGATAAAAGTGGAAAAAAATTTGACTTTTGCTGAAGTGGACGAATATTTGCAGGAATGCTCAAAAAAACGTTTCTCGGATGTTGCGACTGAAACCCTCTCCGAGAAACTACGTAGGTGTTGTCTCATCCTTAAGATGAAAGCTTGGCATGCTTCTAATTATTTTTTCAACTTCAGATCAATTGTGGAACGTGTTTTGGTCAATGAGGGTCAAAAGGTTGGGCACAGCTGCGGTCTATCATCAGATGTCACTGTCAGATTACAGATCTGCTTCGGACGAGCTTTTAGGAAACATCCTTGTGGAGGAAGCAATGATAACAGCCAACTTGATTTTCTCTCAGTTCCTTTGTGAAAAGGTTCAGTTTTGCATTCTGGCATTCCTTTAAGATTCTGGACGGCCTTTATCCAGTATTTCTATCACATTTTTAGTCCGTACAGTTCATTGCAAGATCCCAAGATAAGCCGTCTGAACTTCTCCAGTACTCTGGCGCAGCAGGAGTCTGGCATGCCAATGGCTCATCCATTTACCAAACGTCATGTTATAAAATGGAAGACATTCCCGAGTCAAGAAAAAAGTTGGTAAGTAAAATGTCAAAAACATTTTTTCTAGTCTTGTTAGCAACATAATTTTTCGCCGACGTTTTTCTTTTACTGAAATCCATGTGTTGTAATTTGTGGCATGACAGCCATATTTGGTCAACATATTTTGCGTAGAGTCAATCCTCTGTTTTCTGCTGTAACTGGAAACTAGCTGAAAAAAATCAAGAGACAANGTTTTTTGACTTTCTGCAATGAAANATGACTTAAACATTTAAAAGCATCTTATNACAGAAATAACCGCCAAAGCAAACAAAGGAGACACGTAAACGTTTTGCATAAATACTGTTACTACCATCATGACGGTGAAATATTAGCGGCAGCAAGGTTGGTGCAAACTTTTGCATCAGTAGGGAAAATAGAAAACATCCCTGCGATGCCTGTCAGCATTTTCAACTTGAAGTACAGCTTCGTGATACTACTTTAACGTCACATGACATCACCATGGAAACGCATCCTGCTGCGTAGCGCTAACAATGCGCGCTCCCGCAACGCTGCTGTCATAGCTTTTGCGTTTCCTTCTCAATTAAACAGCGCTGTTCATTTCACAGTTTTCGTGTTTTCGTTTACGTTTGTCATCGCTATATAATGCTACCTGAAACTTGTACTTTACGACTTCTAGTTTGCTTTCGCTGTTTATTCCCTTACTAGTTTTCACATCCGCTGTTTCTCTCGTGAGGGTCGCGAGGCCAACAGCGCTTTACAAGCATCTCATGGCTTTCAGCAACATCTGCTAAATTCTCCAGGCACAACACCAAAGCGCCAAACCAGGCTGAAGATGTAATCACGTTACCTGGTTTTTGGTCGACCTTTGCATCGCTTTCCCTTCGATGCAGCCAATAAGCGTCGCCTCACCAATCTTTCTTGGGTCATTCTGGTCACATCGGGCAGTATACGCGACATTCAGGGCTGTACGAACATCACAGCTGCACACTTTGTCGTGATGCGATAAGTGGTCAGGTTTACGTAAAACTCCAAGCCCTGCAGCTTGTACTTCAGATTCCACTATTCAAGTTTTTACCAAATTTCATGACCATAGGGTATAGGATCGGAACAAAGATCAATCTAACAACTGAAAGCTTGGTAGTGCTTAAAAGCTCTACTTTTATTACCACGGAAGGACGGAGCTCATGCATTACTGCACTTACTTTATATATCCGTGCATCGCAATCTGCTAGCTCTGCCTTCCAGCACTCGTGAATACCACCCCTGGGTGCTTGAATGTCTCCACTTGTAGCATGCATTGATATGGGTTTCTGAAGAACCATAATGCCTCGATATTTTTTGTGTTAATTTTCATTTAATTTTTATCTCAGGCAGTTTTAAACCGCTCAAGTGCATGTAGAAAGCCCTGATCACAAGATGCAGGCAACATCAAATTGTCTGCAGAGAGCAAGCGGTTAATCTTGCTGCTCCTTCCAGTGGCACTTTCCCGACACAGATGTCACTGTCTATATAACTCACACGTTGGGAGCCGGTGTACCAGTATGTCGTACTTTGAAATCACGCATTGAGCCGCTGATTTCCGCCACTTTGCATCTCCATAACTTGCCAGTCTATTGTCCTAGAGAGCTTTCCAAACCCTCAGAAGACTCGACAAGTCTTGAAAATAATAAGGTGTGGGCTTCGGGTTTTTTGTGGGTGACGTCATAAGTGAGGTAGGCTTTTCGCCATGCTGGCTGAAGTTTCCAGGCCCTGGGCACAACCGCGAGAGGAAAGTATTTCGCTCAAGTTTTTATTGGAAATTAGACTAAAATCCGAGTCTTTTGAGCCTTTGATCGGCTTTCTAGCGTTTCTGGTTCAAGAGTTTGGGTAAAAATACCAATTTTTGTAAAATTACCAAGTCTTACTAATATTACCAATTTTATGGTTTTTTGGCCATTATAAAAGTATTCCTCAACCTAAAATGTATTTTTGACTCCCCAAACTTTAAAACCTGGCTACGGACCTGCTCTGCACAACAAACGATCAAACATGCAGAATGTGAAAGAAAGGTGGATTAGGCAGGTGTCTCTACTGTGAGTGCATGCCCGAAGACACCAGCAAACGTTTACAAGGCAAAGCATAACGACGTAGCAGCAATCCAGCGCATCTCACATACAGTGAGGTCATGTCGACATCAAAAATCTTGCTCCACAAAGAACAGTCTTACAAAACTGAGGAATTTCGAAATGAAGATTTGACACAAACTCGTGTAGAAGACCTAGCACTAATCGACAAACCAGTCAAACAAGATTGGATAATTCAATGTAGCAGTATCAAATAGCAGGCATGAAGTAGGACAAGGGAAAATGAAGAAATAGCAGGACGTGTTGTTAAACGTACAGAATTTAGGGGTCATTCAAACCAGGTAAGTCCATGCGGTAACACAACTTGGAAAAACACCGATGAAATGTTTGATGGCAAAGGTAACTTAAGAAGAAAAAGCAAAAAGCTTAGCAGTGCACATATCTTACGAAACCCGCCCAGACCTAGTGTCTTAGTAGGACTCCGAAATCCGAGAGCAACGTTTCGTTTTACGAAACAATAGACCTGAGTGAAACACACGAAATCATCACGGTAATGTGAAAACGGTATACTACACAAGACAAGATAGGTCTTGACATTTGTGTGTCGTTAGCAATATTGGATATAGCCAAGCACTGTATGTGGCTGTTATGGGCTATCCAGGCTTTTTTGTATTGCTAGAGCTACATAACTGTTATACGTCTATTTCTACATTTTTGATAGGTGCCTTCCGATGGAGTTACACTGTTCGAAAAGGTGAAGAATGTTGTAACAGAAGCAATAGACGCTGGTCATCACGAAACTGCATTATTGTTAATGTGCTGTGATGATCTTCACTGTTCGCTTGAAACTGGTGTTATGAAGTAAGTGAAAGAGTAGTTAAAATTTGCTATTTGGTTTTAATTCATTCGAATGTGATTTTCAGCTGAACCGTTTTCACAGACAAAAAATACGTGTGATTATACCCAAATTTTATCATGCCTTTTGCGATTTAGAAATTCTTTATCGGAAAGATATAATTCTTATGGTGGCAAAAATGGCCCTGGCTCTAGAACGTATGCTTTCCCTGTATTTCAATATCTTATAATGAATTGATTGAAAATGCAATAATTTGCGCTAGACTGGTATTGCAAAACTGTCTTAACAAAGAAAACACTTTCTAAACATGTTTTATGTATTGCTGCTTTCGGCTTCAATCATTTTTAGCGTTCGTCTATCAGTGTGGTTCACAATACAACAACAAGCAATCGCGATATAGTAATCAAATCAAATTGCCACAGTTAGATTTACCTTCGATGATGAATCTCTCCAAACAACTCGTATTATATGAAGCATTTTATTACTTTTGATTCAGCTATAGATCAATTCAGGAAAGATCTGATGATTATGTTCACAATTCCAACAATGACTGCCAGCCTCATTTTTCTCTACGATTACCTTGCTATCTCAGAGGAACTTCTCCTCTTCAACGTTATGTGGATCTTGTCAATCAAAGGCAAATCGTTGCTGCCATTGAGCAACGTAATTGTACACTTCCATCTGAGTTGTGCGGAAAAAACGTGACAAATGCGTAAGTTGATCCTTGGTGCAAATTGTTGGCAATTAAATATTGTTATCACTCAACCTTCTACGAAACGAGAAGCTGAACAAAATGAGATGCTTTTTATGATTTCAAGCCTATACGTTGCATTGGTGTATGTTTAAAATATGAAAAGCAAACCATAAATTGCTATGCTCAGCTGCACTTCCACGGATGCATCAAAATTTGAGCATGATATGCAAATTTTTGAAAAGAGCAAATTCTGCAAATTGAAACTATGAAAACTCCAACAATAATAAAACTGATGTTTTCTCTAAAGTTTATTTAATTCATGGGCTAGTTACACGAAACACAATCAAACCAGTCTACAAGCTTTCTTAGATCTTCAATAGACAAACATGAAAATTCACAAAAGGACTTGCAACATACACATTTAACCGATATACCAATATACCAGCCCGGCCTTCACAACAAAGTATATCAGAAAATTTAATGACGTTTCAAATTCCAGCGATTTACGCAAAAATTTTTGGTTTAAGTTTTTGAACAATCATCAGCGATTGTGTTTTTTGTTTTGGCGTGAAAAAAGTCGTGGCAAAAAAGATTTGAAAAGTATTTACATAGTTACAAAAGCATTTTTACAGTTCAAAATGTATTTTGAAACAAGTTAAAGAGTAATTTGTATGTTCTGTTAATCAAACAATATTAAAATTTCGTATTCCGAATGAAAAATCTTTGTGCTTCGAGAAGCGGTGTTCCAAACCAAATACTGTTGCTCGCTTAAAGTCAAAATATTTGGCCCCTTCCAAAGTTTGGGGCTAGCTACGGTAGCTGCAAAGTGTTTCTAAATATTTCTTTGGTAATGCCAAGACATCAAGATTATGGTGCAGCGTTTGAAAGGATATGCAAAACTGCAGCTATTGCTTTGCAGTGATTGTGAGTGTAAAACCTACCTCTTTTGGTGAAAACCAGCGTTATGGCCTAATCACATTTCTTGAGTCACAACTCGAGTCGAGTTACAACCCTTTCAAGTCGGTTTAGAGTCAAATCGAATTTTTTCGAGTCAGTACCTGGTTGAGACATAACATGGTCGAGCGGAGTCGAGTCACATAGTTCTTCAAGACTCTTGCAGTCAAACGACTGTCCATTCGAGTCAATTTGCAGTCAAGCAAAAGTAGTGTATTTCATGTTTGTTTTTAGCTTAATATCCATTGTCAAACGCAGTTCAAATGAAATTCCTACAACGAATCTATACTTAACTTTGGGGTCCATTTTCTATTAAGAATTACTTTTGGTAGCATTTTTTAATTCTGAAACTATTCTGGGCACCGTTTTGTAGTTCTCAATTTATTTTGGGCACCATTTTTAGCTACATAATTATATTGCGTAACAATTACATTAACACCATTTGTAGCTTTCATTCTACATTAGATACCATTTTGTAGCGATGGCTCGACCTCTGAAGGTGATGGCTCGACTTCATCGTATATATCAGATACGTTTCAAGCTGTCAGCATCAAAATTACTACCTTTACAACCTCACATATATCCTAGCCCACACGTGCAGATAAATCTCAACAGCACTGACTCTAAGCACAGTTTATAAATCTGTTGTCCCACTAGCATGTCATTTGCGAGCAAATTCTCATGTACCAAGCAAAGTTCAAACATTTGCAATATGTTTTTGTACATCAAAATCAACGCCAACATGAATACTCCTCTAAGGCGTTTGTCTTATAACGACAAGCAAACCAAGCTATCACAAACATTTTGTTCAAACATGCATAGCTAAGACAACAATAAACTATTTCTTATTGTCCAGCTGAAGCGCTATTTACACTGGAGTTTCAAATGATTTAACCAGAACACTCAAAAATTGTGACTCGATTTGACTCCGCAAAAAGAAAAGTGACCCACTCGAATCTTTCTATAAAAAATTATTACTGAATAAAACCAGCCATGAATTGGTCACAAGCCATAACTCGATTCTAGCCGTGTCACTAAAGAAGCGTAAGTTGAGCCGAGTCATTGGGTCAAGTCATACAATTACTGGTGAACACTAGCACTAAACACTTTTCGAAAAACAAGACTGGATGAAAATTCACTATTGCGTAATGCCACTTCGATGACCTGACTTTCACATGTATCATTTCATGTGGTCAATTAGTCTCAGGTTCAGATATTACGCAAGGTGTTTTTGACACCAAAACGGTTGCTTTGCACATTTAAACGCTCTTTGGCTTTTTGAAAGGCGTGCAAAAAGCCATTGTTCCTATCTTCAGCAGTCAAGTTGCATCGAATTTTCACATTCTGCTATGGAAATCGTAAAGTTTGCGTCTTGACTAATTCTTTTTACACTTGCCTATAAGAGCTCTATCAAGAAACAAAGACATAAAAGATTTTTTTGAAGACCAGTTTGCTTCGCTAAGATATACGTGTTCGTCAAAGAACCGTGGTGTTAGGTCCAGGGATATATTCATAAGAGAAAGCTCTTCTCAAAGAAAAATGTTCTCTTCTTTTGTACGTTTTTCTCGTGTTTTTCTTCTTCAACGCAATTTCATTTCGTAAAACGTTTCAACAAACGCTTTTTAAAAGTATGAAAGAATTAAGGTGGGGATAGCTTAATTGAGAGCGTGAGCAATCGAATCGAAGAAATAACCCTTCCAGAAAGTCGAAAAACCGTAGGCCTAATTTGCTAATACAGTAATTGTCATTATTTAACCCAGTAAATTTTTGTCATGAGCCAGTGAAGTGTAAAGTGTGTTATTGAAATTATGCTGTTTATCACATGTTTATACACGTTTGATGAGTTTTAAACAAGACTTTCAGAATTTTCAATACCTTCTTTGTCTCTCGTTACGCAAACTTAATTACATCTTTAACCGCAATTTTAGTTTACCTTTGAAAGGGATTGACTATCTGAAACTAACGTATTGGTCACCTTTCGTAATAACAACCATTTCTTGGCATGAACGTGATAATGTTACCGTACGTTTGATTTAAGTGAAGGGGACTTTGTAAGGCAAGTTGTGTTTAAAAACTGCTTAAAAACACACAGAAAAAATTGAAAAAGTGTTTATCGCATCTGTGAGCTTCCTGAAGGAACAATCTTACAAAAAGTTAGAAAAGCAGCTCTTAGGACGCGGACTTTAATCAATCGTTCAAAACTATACTCAATAAACATCTTCAAACTCTTTTTACTGTAGGTGTGCTTAAATTAAAACTTGGTGCCACTAGGTCGTGCGATGATGTTGAAGAACAGCAAGGCATTTATATGTGCCAGTAATGTCAAAACACATATGTGGTAGGGATACCAGTGCGAAAATGTGCCCGTAAACAACAACAATTTTATTTTTGGCCTTAACGCCAGTAAACGTCTTAATACAGACACAGTAAGGCCGGGAGGCGGCGAAAAGACACTCCGGCCATCCCGTCTGCCACAACCCAATTGCTTGTTGTCAAACAGCCTGACCGAAGCCGCCCACAGCCACGCGCAAACCAGCAGATGCGAAAGCAAAAAACAGGACATAGCTTTAACCTTGTTCAATCACACTTGTAGAATCCAAAAGATGAGCAAGACCGTTTTTTTTTAAAGAAAATATTAGGTACCCGGTGTGGGGGATCCGATTTCTCTGTTTCTAGGGACCCGATTTTATCTGATTCTAGGGACCCGGTTATAACTTTCTCTGATTCTAGGGACCCGATTTTCAATTATAGGGACCCGAATCGGGTCCCTAAAACACCTTAAAAGACCCTGAGCAAGACCAACCACAGCATAATACGAGCTTAAACAAGAACGTTGAAATAATGGATACGATACACTTGCAGATAAAGCTCAAGCAAACGTTGCTGGATAACGTCACTCTACTGTACATCCATAGCTTATAGGCATCATCTGTTTATAGAGTTGCTAATTAAAAATGATTGGCGTATTTGCTAGAGAAGCAAAGGTTTTGGTTTCATATCCAGTGGAATTTCTTGCCAGATCTAAAATAAGCTATGTTATCTTACCAGGTTTGTGAGAAACTTTGCAAAAAGAGAGCAACAAGTTGAAGAATACAAATGTGCTATGGACAAACACAAGTTTTGTGCATCTTTGTGTGTCACCAAAGCTAAATTGTATCTCGCAAGTGTTATCGAGGTAATGCCATGTTTTTGTGTGTCACTGAAGCTAAATTGTATGTCACCAAAGCTTCGTGTGTCACCAAAGCTAAATTGTATGTCACCAAAGCTTTGTGTGTCACCAAAGCTAAATTGTATGTCACCATAGCTTTGTGTGTCACCAAAGCTAAATTGTATTCCGCAAGTGTTGTCGAGGTAATGCTATGTTTCAAATAAGTTTTGCATCTACAGTTCTTGTTATCCTTATGTGTTCACCAGATCTTGCAGCTACTATATGACGTGGTTGACATTGTTATTTGAATAACAACTTGGAATACATAAGTGCCTTAAACCGTTTTATGAGTATGTATCCTTCTAATAACGATTCATTTCCACTGTGTAGACCTCTGCGACAGATCAGAAGTTTTGAAAAATTTTCCATGGGATATCTGGAAAAATTCAGTGGTATTTTTGCAAAAACAAACGTTATTGCCAAAAAGCACTTCCTAATAAATTAGTCTTATAGTCTTATAATGAATGATTTCCATTGCCTTGTTTGCTCTCCAAAATATTAGTGCAGCGTTGTGACTGTAATTAACAACTTTAACAGATAGGCTTACATGGCAACACTGTGCTTTGCACAGCTTCTACGGAAATAGGTTTTGCTTGATTTTTCTTAAATGATGATAGCCAGAAGCGGTAAGGCAGGGGGCAGTAAAATGCTGAGGGCAATGGAAACACAAAAAGCAAAAACATCGTTGCTAATTATGCTTGTTTTTGCCTAGCGACAATGTTGACCTCAAAAATACTAACAGAAATTACAGAAAACCATTGAGAAATTTCTAAGTGCGCAAATAACTGCAATAAATTTGTTTCAAGTCGATCTCGATAAACCAATAAATTACCTATGATACTGTTATGAAAGGCATCTCCACCCTTGTTGCAACCTTGTGAAAGGGCAGGAGAGGTAATGCCCTTGTTCTGCCCCCTCTCTGGCGTCCCTGTGGGTGTCGCTGGATGCAGTGCTTATTTTAAGTGACCAGCCTATCCGCCAAAACCTGGAAACGCATCCGGCGGTTTCATTACAGAGACAAGCACGGTTTGTAGGTAGAATTGTTTACAAATTGCCCAAGCTTTATTTCATGTAAACAACAATATCCCTAAGGCAGAGACAGCTTACATCAAAGAAAGGCTGTGTTTCAAAAACCTTGGGACGCTGGGCAGCTGTAAGACTGCAAAACAGAATGAGAAACGAGGTGGTAAACTTATAAGCAAAACCTGGGAAAGAGTTAATACTCTTTTGAAGATAAATGATTCCTTTTGCTTAGCACTCTGGTTTACCGAACGGGTGCAAAAAAGAAGGCTTTTTTGTTACTATGAGTTGTTCATATTTCCTGCAGAACGTTGTGCTTTAGGTTGATTTTGCCGAGCCTCATAGTTTGGTTGATTTGCCGAACCGTGCGTTTTATGGTTGCTGTACCAAAAGCCTGCGACTTTAGCATTTTGAGTGAAATTATATTTTCCAGGTGTTTGCCTCAAAAACCGCAGCGTTGTATTTAAATATTGCTTCGAAGATATTAGCAACTTTGTTCCTAAAAACGTGAATGCAAGTTTGCAACCTCATGCTGCCAATTTTATCCTTTAAGTTCCGCAGGCGCCACCTTTTTTGCAGAACTTTGCAACTCCATTGCTCGCCAACCGATTGAGCTAGAGAGGTGCTCAAACCCTCTGCGGATTCGGGAAGTCTTCTAGGTTTGAGTTTTTAAAAAATTTTTCGTTTTGGGTTTTATGTGGATAACGTCATCATGGGAGAATTTTTCGCCTTTTTGGCCAAGTTTACCTGGTCCTGTGAGCCAACCCAATGGCCATTTTTGGCTCAAATTTATGTTGGAAACTAGGTTATGATCCGAGCCTTTAGAGGTCTTGACTGGCTTTCTAGCATATCTGGGGCCACACTTCTTGCTCAAAAACCAACTTTTTGACACAAATCAAAAAGTTACACGAAAGGTATGATCTTCCCTCTTAGGACTAAATTTAGCTAGCCATAACTCAGCAGCACATTGAGCTAGAGAGCTGTTAAAACCCTCTAAGGACTCGGAAGGTCTTGTAGTTAGTAATAAAAAAATATTTTAAGTTTTGAGTTTGGGGTTTTTGGTCGATGACGTCATCATTAGGGTAGATTTTGCGGTTTTTAATGGCGTCATCGGGCGATCCAATGAGCCGATTTCGTGACTCAAAGTTTAATCGGAAAGTGGGCTATAATATGGTGCAGTTAGACCAGGTGATCGCAAGATCTTTCGCTGTGCCATTGCTAGGAGAATGGTCATTTCTCAAATGTTCTGAATTTTATTTTTCTTTGGTCGTTAAATTGTCATATAGCTGCGAAACAATACAATACGAGTCTTTAGAGCCCTTGATCGACTTTCTAGCGTTGCTGGTGCCAAAATTACAGCCAAAACATCCCAAATTATTTGCATATTTGCTAGGGGATTAGTGGAGATTTCCCCAATTAATTTTCTTTTTTTGGCCATATTTTTGGAACCAGAAATGCTAAAAAGTTAATTAAAGTCAAACCCTCTAAAGACTCGTATTATAGCCTAGTTTCCAATAAAAACTTGAGTAAAAAAATGGCTCATGGCTAATGATGTTATCCAAATATACATCAACATACTCCCATTATGACGTCATCGACAATTCCAAAACTTAGAAATTTTTTCATTCCAAACCACAAAACGTTCCTCATCTTTAGAGAGTTTGCACAACTTTCTAGTTCAATCGGCTGGCAAGTTATGTCCTTTGATCAAAATGGTCGAAATTACCTTTTGTGGGACTAGAATTTTTACCCAGTGTTTTATTTTTGAGCCATAATGTTGCTCCAGATATGCTATCAAGCTAATCAAAAGCTCTATAGACTCGGATGATAACCTAGTTTCTAAAAAAACTTGAGCCAAAAAATGGCTTGTTGGGTTGGCGCCCAGGGCCAGGTAACCTCAGCCAAAAAGGCGCGAAAACATGCCTCCATTATGACGTCATCCACAAGAAACCCCAAACCCAAAACTAAAAATTAAAAAAATCTCAACTAAAATACTTCCTGAATCCACAGATAATTTGAACAGCTCTCTAGCTGTTCAGCTGGGGAGTTACGGAGTTGCAAAGTGGTAGAGTATCTTGCAAAAAAAGTGGCGCACGCTGCACTTAAACGGCCCTTTATGGTTGCTTTGCCAAAAGCCTACGACTTAGTTTTATACCGATCTATATTTTCTGTATTTTGAGCGAAATTATATTTGCCAGATGTTTGCTTCAAAAATCGCAGCGTTGTATTTAAATATTGTTTCGACGACATTAGCAACTTTGATCCTAAAAACGTGAATACAAGTTTGCAACCCCTGCTAAATGGTTTTAGGTGTTGCACTAGGAACCAACATAGGATTCGCCGTGTAGGAACCAATGTAGAATTTTGGGGATATTATTGCCCAGCGTAGAGGTTGCTTGCGAGGAATGGCTGTCGTTGCATGTAGAATTGCTGGTTTTCCCAAACGCCACTAACAGCAAGGCAGCCTAGTCGTTGTATGAGTACTGTTCTAACTTCCGACTAAAACTGCCTGACATTTTAAGATGCCAAGCCAAAGCAAGGCGTTTAGCTCTCACCCTGCTCGCTTCACATATTTCCTGGTGCACAAATGTTTATTTGCAAAAAGATTTCTGATTAGCAGCAGCAGCAGCAATAGCTTTAATCCGGTGGCAGGGACCGATAAGCGTGAAATACCGTCCGCACAAAGCTTTTTTGCTGTTTCTATATCTCCAAGGTGCGCTCTTTACGAATCTGAATGATGCCACTCTGTTATCCTTGGGCAACCCCCCCCCAATATGTAAATTAAGGCCGCCATTACGAAAAATCCTTCTTTCGTCAATATCTCAGTCACTGTGCATGGTATCAAAGTAATTTTGGTGTCTGTCACCATGTTTTGAAGGGTAAAGAATAAGACTGAGCCATTTCAGTTAAGATTGCGTCTTTATTTTTTTGCTCAATAGGCATTATTAAGACCGTCAATACTAAAAATCTCGCTTTCGTCCATATCTCAGTACTGTATTTATTCGATTGTTAGCTGCCCTTGATTGTAAACTGCATGAAATGGTGTTAAAAAATTAATGTCTGTGAGAAGGCAAAAACGCTTCCAGTCAGCCTTGCGAAAGTTCCAACGCCTCACCGGATCGCTGTAGGCAGATCTTTGAGCCTCGGTAGCGTTATGAGGAAGGGTGGGTGTCGTGGCCGCGGAAACTTCCCTAGAACACGCCTGTCGGCTGTTCTGGCTGACACTCGCGAAGGCCAGGTCCAGGTTGGTGCCGACGTTCCATCGGCGAGAGGGAAAACTTGCTGCGCCCTTTGAGTTGTGCAGTAGCTCAATGTTGTTGGCTGCTGCCCATGAGGCCAGGCTTTCGTCATCAGGAGATGTTATGCTGTAGCCCCAGTTGTCATGCTGGCAATTGAAGTCACCAACTTACAGAATGGGGTGTGGGATGACCGTTGGTGTAAATCGCGATGGTGGAGATTGGTACACGTTGATGATCCTGTATCCTGCGACGTTTACGCACAACCACTCAGTCTCTGAATGCTCTGAAGACTGTTCTACCAGTGTCCATCACAACCGCTCGTGAACAAACGTGGCAAGGCCGTGATTCCTGCTCTGGACCAGCTAGTGCAAAGTTGGAATCATTACAAGCTAACGATTACAAGCTTGTAAAAAGCTTGGTGGCATTGAACGTGTTCGAGGTCCGTTGCGAAGTCTGGTCGAGAGGGATGGATAGAAAAAAGTGACGAAGACTCCGGTGTTTAAGTCACTGTCACCTTCTAAAGATCGAGGCATTCGATCAACTCGGAACGTACAGCATTGGGTCGGGTCGAGTTCAGATAAGAACGAGACGAACACTGTAGTGTAGATGCTTGATCCCAGTTACATTGCAACCAAGTTTTAGTGTTTCTCCACCCGGAGGTCCTGGAAATTGTAGGGTGTGCCTGTGCTACAGATACACCCTGATCAACAGCAATATGTGGATGCTATGAAGCTCATTTCTCTTGTACAATGTTTTGTGAATGTTACGGAGAAGCATACTGCCAGAATTGGCAGATCCGACAGGTTGATGACAGTGGCAATCAGGCCCGTAACCAGCTTGGAACACTAGGAGGGAAGGAGAGTTTTCTGAGAGGGGCTCAAACTTGTTTAGTGATGTCCAATAACTCTAAACTATGTGCAACACATTTTCAAGGGGGGAAAAAAAGTTTTAAAAGGACTTCGCCCCCCTGCGCCCCCCTAGTTACTGGACTGATGACAATGTTGTTAAACTTAACTTGTTTGCGGACTGAGTGAAATCATTTTTGATTCATTGATTCAAACCAGCCCGCACGTATAGAGAAAACAATTGCGGGCCAATTCGTAATGCGAAAAGGTTCATCGTAATGCGAAAAGATACATCCATCCACGATACTGCGATTTTTATAATGGTTGCCACGAACATTGGGAAAAAAAGGTGAAATTTAGAGTTCAAGAATTTGGAAAACTTAGATGAAACCCACGCCTAGCAAAGATAAGAAGGTAATGTCCATACGATTTTATCGCCTAGATCACCGTATCTATGACCTCAGTGGATTAAAGCAAGGAAGCATGATCCTGAAATCTACAGTTTTGCACTTGTAACTGAGCTTCTTTGCAAAGTGCATTGTTTACCAACTGTTTGTGTAAAACTGAAATCTTTCTGTGGTAATAACTTGATTCAATCCACTCGTTGAATTATTTTATAAAAAAAATTGAAATACGTCGATGAAGGCCATGTTCAAAATGGTTTAGGTTCGGGGAAAATATCAACTACTTCTTTTAAGGCAATTTTTTCAACGAACTCTTCTTTCAACTTTTAAGCTTTTTTCTAAGTCACCCAAGCTTCTAGTAGACAAACTTGAATCGAATTTTTGTGATTTTTTTTACTCTTTGCGGAATTCCAAAATTATAGCCAAACACCTTTTCTGTTGTCCATATCACTCCAATCCACAAAACTCTATTTTTGTAGCCGCAAGTGCCTGCAAAGGCTGATTACATCCTCAGCATGCACGACATGTACAGCGATGAACATACTCAGTGGAGCTATTCGTTAAAAGGGTTTACTGTCGTTTACTACAATTTTACAACAAAGCAAGCAGCTTCATAGGCATACGCATGTAAAAGCCGTTTTTGGTATTTTTTGAAATAAAAAAAATCAAGCATCACGAACAAAACTCCCGTTGCGAAGAAGCATTCCAAGTTAAGAAAGTGTAATGTACTCAAATTTACAGTCTCACTATCAAAATAATGGCTGGAAGTACAAAACTTCTAAATCAAAATTACTATTTTTGCAAAAACATACAGCATATTAATGCAATTAAACGTGAAGTTAAATATGCTTGCTTCCAAGATACGCTTAAACTTGTGTGATGCTTGTTTTGAATGTCATTAAAAACTAACCCAAGTTCAGATTTTGGTTTATACCCAGTAGAGTTTAGTTTATACCTGTATTCGATTGATGGTGCTTTTGAAGAAAATGGTTCTGACATATTTGAAGCATTTTTGGCAGAAAATAGAGCAATTTTTACTTACTGATATCTGTCCTTTTTTCAGTGCCGTAGTATTTGTTTATTAAGAAAAAAACAACTTATTTTCCTTTCGTATGTTTACCTCAATTTTTTTAATTTTGCAGTACTGTGTATATTCAAGCAATCTTAGAATACAAAAATACATTTTTGTATGTTATAATTTGCAATTAATTCAGAATAAGAATTTCCCAACCACGAAGAATCATTTCTGAAATATTTTATTTCACACTCTTACGGCTTGGGAAGAATTAATTCATTTATTTTCACACCCGATTTTCCTCTGGGAAGGGTCGTGGGGGCAGCAGCCCCAGGAGGGCTTGNAANACATCACGGTCAACAGCACCCTCAAATAATTCTTCTGGCTCCACACCAAGACGGGACC
>JGI24159J19872_10000971_pt1 | contig 29642 bp, 16 predicted proteins | sample Ectturendosymbi4_FD_19872 | JGI IMG/M metagenome (IMG submission 19872)
ACAGACAAAATCTTTCGCTCCAAGTTCGAAGTTTTCATGAAATTTTTCGATCAAATTCAAAACTTCTTCCCTCACAGATGTTCAACTTGTATCTTCCCCTGCTTCTGTTAACGAGCGGCCTGTTCCTGTACTTCACTGCTCCGGATTTAGATTGTCATGCCGGTGTGATGTTTCACTGCCAAGCTTTGAATTATGCATACAGGCAAGCGAAAAAGCCGGTAGGAAAGGTGTGGTGCGGTGAGATGCCGCGCCATGCAAGGTCCACGGCAAAAGGAAGTAATGTGAATACAGGCAGGTGGAGGGAATGCACTGTACGCGCATCAGATTAGGCAGAAGTGACGGTTATGTTAAATTTTGGTATGGCAACCATGACCAGACACTGTGGAGGTGATCTGGCGTTAAGATTATCTGGTAAATTAGTATCTGAGACGTTTAGGGTTTATGGCAGCCGAGGGCATCTTCAAAACACATTTATTTTCAGTGTTAAGGTGCAGGTGAACCAACGATCGTACTGAAAGGAACACCGGTTCATGAATAAAGGGAGATGCAAGAAATAACAGTAAAACCATCAATTCAATGTTTGAGATTTGACGGATTAAAAAAAGCACAATGCGTTTCCTTGACAGATCAACCCCGTGATCCCGCTAATATCTGAAAATAAGGTTTCGTCAACAATGATTTCAGTACGTTGATTCGGTAATGCGTGGGTTACCGGCAAGGTATTTTCATTCGCGTATACAAACCGCACTGCCATTCATGGCGATGTGCACATTATCAGATTCTCGGACGAGCACTGCGGTATCAAGCTGTTGAAAAAAGCTCGTGAAAAAAAGCTCTCGATAGCAATTGTTGGTCTTGAAAAACGGTGCAATGCATTTACAACCTGTCGTTGATGCAATCTTCTGAAACACCCGGCAGAGCACTGCATCTCGAGTGCAGAATACTAGTTGTCCACAAAAAGAAAGGTTGCTTAGATTGTGAAAGTAAGCTTCAATTTACACAGTGCAAAATAGTTGTACGGTGTTCGTGCGGTAGGTCTTCACCCAGAAAACAACGCATTCGCTACTAATGAATTGTCTGCGGACATTGCGTTTACGAACGGTGGGAATGAAACAACACCGGTATTGTCGGCAATTGGAAAAAACAAGTCGAGTGGACATCTCAGCAACTTCACCGGTTCAAAATACTTTCGTAACTCCTTACCATCGAACATCTGAACACAGAGCGTAAGACGAGGAGCAGACGACCTTTTAATACCAGTTAATCCGATCTCATGCATCAATTTTCTGAAAAAAACGTGTTGACTTAACATGACCGCGATCGCATGACGTCAACGTGAGGATCGTCCGGTGGTTCATTGGAATGCTGCGTCACTCAGCCTCATCCACACTTTGCATTCGGGTGGTATGTTGGCAGTAACAAGCGATACTACAAAGTGATGACCACCTTACGACGTTGTCCCTCAGTGTTGACACAGTTTTGAGTTCTTAAACGACCTTAACCAGCCGCAAACGACCTGCACTAAAGTCTCTTAACTACCTTGTTCAAACGAAATTCGACACTATAGCTGGTTAGTTGGCAGCAGCAATGAAAGCAAATGTCAAGTAGCTGCGTTCCGAATTCCGGCCAACAACCGAATGCTGTGATTTTGGGCGTAACTGCCTGTTCCGCCGTCACTTGCGCGTGTTGAAAGTGAACGCCAGTTGCAGAAAACACAAGCAGTCCCGCTAGTGCATGTAGTGACCTTTCGTGCAGGTGATCAGGGCATGCTGGAAATGTCAGCTACGACGTACATTAATNTGGGCGTTTGAGAAGCCAATCAAAAAGAAGCCAGAAAATAATTTCTCACAATATCGCCCGTTCAACAGCTAGAAAGTACAATGCGTCGAGTTTCGTGTAACTACGTGAGGACAGTGATGTCGATTTAAACGGAAGGCGTAGTTTAGCGATTCGTTATTCCCATGACAAAAGCGTGTATTTTGCTCTGATGTCAGCTCATATAACCTGGAACACTGCCCGCAATGCGAAATGCGTGATACACAGCGCCTTTGCGAATGTATGGCATACGGCGTTAACCAGCAACGAAGGCAAAAATAGTTTTCAATTGCGCAGTCATGGAATGCCCTGTGGGAGACTTGCGGGAAAGGCGCGCAACATAAAACAGGTCGTAAAGGTATCCGGTTTCCAATTACAACACTTAGCTTGTCGCTCAAAGACAAAAATGTCTACAACTGGCCACGACAAAGATGAAGGAAAACAATCGTTCGTTCAGTGGCCGCCGTAAGCTGCCGGCAGTGGTTGCGATTGCTTCAGCAGATACGCCGCAGCGCCCAACTCAGAAGGCAGCGCTATGCCAGGCAATCGATAAGCACGCGAGCTTCCACGCGGCATCAGTTTCTGCGCGAGGTGAAGCGTGCGCGCACCACGAAAAAGGCTGACGAGCGCGTAACTAACGACCTGGAGGCAAACGGCTCGCGACGGCGCTCGCGATCACTGAACAGATTAGACGGCAACCGGCACGGATCGAAAGCAATCGATCTCCAGGGTATTGAGCCTTGCGGCAAGCAGTCGAGACAGCGTATGCAACGAGGAATATCTAAAAGAGTGGTATACTGAATTCTAAGCACGAGTCACAAGCATTAACCCTTTAAGTCGTTCAGGCCAAGGCTCGATTGTGAGTGTGCCAGTAGCAATGACGGGGCCGCGTTGATGACGCACCCTCGCCGACAAGCGGAAATATCCATTGACCTGAAAGATGGCATTTAGCATAGAGGCGTGAGAAAGCTAGTCATCGATCAGAAAAAGTTTCTGCACGGATCTCACAGTCGTAAAAGCGAAACTCAGTTTTACAAGAAGCGACAACGCAAAACCAGCGGCAACTTTTCGGAAAAACCTGTTTTCATTGCCAGCGAAATTCAATGAATGTCCTTTGTTGAATAACGCGCTCTTTCCGAAACGTCCATCTCAAATCGATATTTTAGCTTCTTTCTGTACATTGGCGAGCGACGCGAGCATCGTACAGAAAGGAAAGCGATTAACAAAAGATGCTTTGCAAGTTTGTAAATGCACCACCGAAGCGATACTGAGCAATGGGTCCAGAAATTTCGCGAAAATTTCTGTGCTGCCAACTGCTTTTAAACAAACGTAGTAAGAAGCGTTGACGAAATAATTGGCTTAGTAGTGGTCACGCATCAGCGCGTGAGGTTTCGTGGACGTTTGCACATGATTACGCTTCAGGAGCGTCCATAGCGGCGACCTTGCACTGGACTTCCGCCCAAGCGTGATGTAAACAAATCTTAGAATATTCTGACGGTGCGGTTGAAAGTTCGGAAATTATTTGCAAGTCTTGAGCAGCTACTGTTACTTCGCCTGCAGGCAAACCGCACCTAAAATGCTGAAACGGTCGCGAGCTACAAGTTTATTGCTACAGTTAGAGTTACATTGTAACTCCACCAATGAAAAGAACTGACAAGTGATCTTGTGCAGTAGTTTGTGGCTTATTTGGAAAATGAAATAGTTGAAATTTCGTTTATGCATTCTCCAGGTGGTAACTGCTGCACCCTCGAAAAACATGGTGATTTTGTTTTCGTTAACTTTTCAGCGGTGACATGGTCATCGGCAATCCGACACCTTCCAACACATTTCAGAGTGACCTTGAACCATTTGCGATACCTCGGCCTGAACTTGGGTTTGTTCAGGGTTAGGACCAATGGAGAAGGTTATAAACCATCGTTCGATCAGTCATAGTTCGCTTCTCTGGAAAGCGCACACACACCGCCCTGCACCAATCATTGTTGAAACCGTGGCTTGCTGTTGTCAAGCAGATGTAATAGAAATTGGGGATTCTACTTCAAGTCCTTTTTATTTGAGTAACAGCAAAAGTCTCCAACTTTTTAACAACACAACCTTTCGGAAGGTGAATGTTGGGTTCCAGGCAAACCACTAATTTAAACAGGGGATTAGGGATTACCGCCAACTGCAGTTCGGTCATAATCACAAGTTAACGGAAACCATTAGGATTCCGTTGTAACAACAAAAGCACTAACGAAACGAGCGATTAAGCCTCCTCGAAGCACTGTTAAGTGCTCATCGTAGCACGACGTCCCATGTCTTGTTGCCGATGCTTACTTGCAATCGAAGTTTTCGGCAGGAACGAGCTGACTGTTAATTAAATATTCGAATGTTCATACTATAGCTTATAGTAAACTATTTCTGGTTCCATAAATACGAAAGATCGATAAAACGACATCTGGTTGATGACGTTACGCCAAAAAATTGACATGCTTAATCAGCTTTTTTTTAAAGGAATATGTTAGGTACCTCATATGGACCTGTAGGGACCCGATTTCTCTGATTCTAGGGACCCTATTTTAAATTCTATGGACCAGAATCGGGTCCCAAAAACACCTTTAAAAAACCCTGAGCTTAATTAAAAACTTGCTTTTAATTCTGGTAATACAGTAAAAGCAGCCACAGGAGATGAAGTGATTCGTCAAATATTTCAGTACGGCTCTCGTGTTTTTGTTTCAAATTAGCCTAAGGGACGATTAAAAGCTTTAGGTTTTCTGTAAGCTTTCGAGGAATCAGCCGACTGGCCTCTGCTTTCATCTTTTTGCGATGATTCAAACTTGCACATATCTATATTCAAGTAAGTACTCTCCGCAATGGGATTTTTTGAACAAGGCTTCAGGACTGAGGATGCGTAGTTTTACGTGAAATCTATTTCGATTTCAAATTTGCCATCGATTCCTTGCTTACCTCGACTATGGAGAGTACTTACTTGAACTAGCCTAATCAAAACTGAAGATTTTGTCCCGTGCTCTTTCATTTCGTTCCCAACTCAAGTGACAAAACAACAACAAGAGAACAGTACTTCCTGATTTACGTAAATTTTGCGGTTTTCAAAGGTGATGTTTAGCATCATAGGACAGAACCGGACTGTTTTCAAAGATTTCTTTGATACTTCGTCAGTAAACCTCTTTTCGTGTCTGGGACTGTGTGTAAACGTCCGATGTGAGGAGGTTAAATGTTTTAAGCTGGAAGATGAGCATTCTGCTGTCGACTTTCCGCACAAATAGGACGTGGCGCTTAGCAAGCGCTACTGCGCGGAGAAACCCTCGCTTGGGTATTTTCAAGCAACGCTTTTCGCATGATCGACAGTGACGAAACAGATGCAAACGTGCGTCACGCTGTCAAACGAGTGGGCGAATTTAACATCAAGCAATTGCAATCAAACGACAGTGATTAATGGCCAGCATCTGGTGACTGCGCGATCAGCCATACGTCAGATTAGTTCGACTGTTCTTCGCGATTTCATGGCCTGTGTGACAGGGCTCGCTGAATCTGCGAGCACTGTGAGGCAGGAGATGGATTTGCTGAAGACACAGAATTTTTTTTAGCCGCACGAGATCTCCAGCCCACGTGCGTTGTTCCGAGGTCATCGGGGAACGACCGTTGGTTCTGCGCCTGTCTGTCTGTTGAAGTGACTCGGCAATAAAAGGGTTTACTATGTTGAGAAGAAAGTTCCTTCAAAGTGCTGTACCAGCTGTGAGAAACACCAGGTTGTTCTATAATTTGTTCAGATAGTAAAACAAGTTGGATATGATCGTGAACATTCACATCTTCAATGACAATGTAAATGGCGTTTGTGCCGCACATTGTTTCAGTCCTCCCTGTATCAAAGGCACAATAGTGTAATCTCCTTCCTGCGTCGTTGGGCATAAAAGACAACTCCAAACGCTTGTTGAACGTTGCCATCATTCATCGATAATACCGCACTTGTCAAAAACGAAAATGACAACAGGTGGTAAAGGTACGGTTGGTTAAAGCAGACAGGCTGCTGGTGCGTGTCGTTGGGTTTAGAAACAGCGACAAACGGCACTGTTGTTTCTGGCACGGCAAAGTGTATTCGCAGCAGACTGATGTTTAACAAGTGGATGCCAATGACCAACGGTCGAAAAACGAAGCCAAGGCTGCAAGACAGAAGCAGCAATTGCTGTAGAAACGTACATGACAAAGGCTGCTAAAGCAACGCGACAGGTCTTTACACGCATACCGAAAGTGGTGTTAAGGGACACTTGGGAACAGAAAGTGAGCGTCTTTCGAATAAACCACAAAAAGCACATGCATTGTGCGCCAACTGCAGATCACAATCACGGAGAAAAATTAGATCAAGGTATGCTTCGCTATATGCCTTATCGCGAGGCCCTCTCCTTTCCTTTAAAAAAAATACTACTCCAGAGTTTTAGATTTCCTCCGCTTTCACAATTTAGCAAAATACTGAATTTATGCTTGTGGAACAAGGCAACGGTAAACCCCACAAAGACCGCTTCAAAATGTCAAGTCCTCAACACTTTATACAAGTATTCCAGCATAAATTTCGTTTAGGTTCTGAAGTCAGTTAACATTTTGCTAAATGTTTTGGCGTGATAAAAATGCTCGGTAATATTGATGGCGCTGCAGCCAATCTATAAAAGCCGGTCGAATTTCTTGTCTCGTTTCACTGCGACAATGTATGCTCTCACCACAGTCAGAGTGAGACTTCGCATCAACCTGCAGCTCGTAGGTTGGCTTTGTTGTTTGCCAACACGCCGTGATTCAGACTGAACCATGATGAACTGCAAGCGCGCAGATAAATCGCTTAGATGCATCATTATCTGCAGTCACTGCGTTGTTTGTCATGCGCAGTGGACGTTGGAATAACCTTACGCTCAGTCCACCCAGGGCGCTGGAACAGCATAACTGGACTTGTAGGTTCCAGTTGTTGTCCAGGTCATTCACGCTGCGCCCCTGTGGTGGACAACAGCGGGGGAGGTGTCGCCGGGACAATGGATGCGACAAATTGAACGGCTTCGCGCCATGTGCGCAGCGAGGGCATGTGCCACGTCGTTGCTAAAACATCCCGGGGACATGGGGGGGAGACGAAATAGCTCGCATGCCAATGCTATGACGTTGCACAAATCTGCACACTGTTCTATTAAAATGGATTACTTTGTTGTTTTGACGATCTTGTGCCTCACCCCCGCAATAACAAAAAAATCACGCTCTCCGGTTATTGACTGTGATCTTCTGGAGACACATTCCCTTAACACCAATGAAACTCTGCGCTGCACAGCAACCGAGTAACGCTGTAAGGCTACCAAGTTTGTACTACGCTCAAAAAAGCTAACAGCAGTGCTCCCTCATCAGCGCAGTCGACAAAGAACGGTGAGAACTGTAGCTGAAGGCGGTAAATGCAATTAGCTCAACTGCCATCAGTCTCCCGTGTAATCACGTTACCGTCGGTGGTCGTCGACTCCCAGCATGCTTTGCCTGACGTGCTACTGCGCTGCTACCGTCGTCCGTAGACTGTGAATCGTCGCAGCTGTAATTATCTGGTTCAAGCATCGCTTGAAAATCTACGCGACGCTGATGCATCGACCTTTTCTCAGCAGCAGCAGATGCTGAACGACAAGGACTGTTGTCAGCCCAGATACAACGGCAAGGGGGAGAGAATTTATAGGGAAGTGGCGAATTATATCAGCCGAAAATTGTCGATATTGTCTTTTGCTTTNTGTCGTTACAATCGAATCAGGCATGGCAAGAGGTTTATAAACTAGAAGCAGAGGGAAAGAGGTGATGACGGATAGTTTTTGGGGATCAGCAGATAGGGCGAGTGTAGAACGATTTCGACAAACACTATTTTGTATTAGGAATACCAGAACTGCCCAGCATTTCGTGCTAATCCAAATACAAACACCTTCGGGCAAGGATAGCATTAAGCGAAGTGATAAGACATTATCGCAAAGCTCACAGTCACCATACGTGTTCGACACGAGGTCATGCGTGTCATAATAAATACACGGTGTGTTCGAGCACGAATTGAGCAGGCGCACTGTACCATTAAATCTGTCCAGAAATTAAGGAAGTCATAAACCTTTTCTGGCGAAGTATATGCTTTTGATAATAATCGCCAGTCTCACTTGCAACAGCCATTCCGTAAATTTATTGCAAAGTGCTTCGTTTGAAAAGATATAACCTTTTCACGTTCGTATACTTTCAGCGTTAAGGCTAGGAGAGTTTGCAACTGTAAGTTGAAGGAGGAAGAACGCAGGGGAAGGTGTTCCGGCGATCAATGGACGAAGCTTGACGCCGGCGCAGCACCCGCGTTGCGGAAGATGCTGACAGAAGGAAGCGGTGCGCTGGTGACTCCCACTCCTGCACTCGCGGCCCGCTTCACACGTCAACTGAATCTGACGACGGACGCGACGACCTTCGGCTTTCTCGACGATCCCCTCCCAACAAGCGCCGTTGCGAACGTGAAACAGCCGTTTCGCCCCGGCGCAGCAGCAGATTTGGGGAAGAGCGCGCTCGGTTCGGCGAACCGTGACGTCAGAACCGACGCACAAACACCGACGCCGGCGAAGGCGCCAACTTTTCCGCTAGCAAGTGGAAACTTTCTGCAAACTGCCAACGTCACCAGGACAATGAACACACCGGCTCCGACCTCGACAACCGACATCATCACCATCGTGGGAGCGGCCTGCGGCGCCGCTGGGCTCCTACTGGGGATTATCATTACGGCAGGAGTGTGCATGTGCGTGCAGAAACGACGCGCCCGTCGGTCGTACGGTCGCCGAAACACTTCCGTCGCGCAGAAACACCCCAAAGAAGAGACCTTCGAACCGCTGGACTTAACGCTCACGCTGCCAAGCTACGGTCACGTGTCTGTAGCAACCGAACAGCGTTCGAGTCGCGAAAACCTTCCGGCGACACAGCAATCGACACCACGTCAGCCTGCTGCGTCTGAATGCCAACCGAACAGCTCGTATCAAGGCTTTTCGCCCCCGACTCCGCCCCAGCCAAGTCACAACGGGTCGTACGACCTCAGCGACGCATTCCGACGCAGCAAAGACATTAGGGAGCTCGGAGAAACCTTCGGTTACGTAAATGACCGGTTTTCGGCGCACGAGGACTTGGAAAGTATCGGGGATGCGTGTGCGTCACACCTGAGCGGCAGTCATGCGGAACCGAACGGAAGCGCCAACCGCAAACCTCACGAAGAGGTAAGCACTGAAATATCTTCGCTGCCGCAACGCTAATTTCGATACGTGGCCACCGACAGCTCGGAAATAGCATCACAGGTTTCCCGGGAAAAGATGCCGAAACGGGCCTCCGTGGGCTGGTGTGTACGACCCACGCATTGCGTGCGAGAGAGATTATTTTCCACGCTAATGGTTCAGCTCAACCGGAAGTATTACAAATGTCTAAGCTGGGGAGTGTGCGAAACAAAATGAAATGACAACCTTGTTTTTCCGGCGGTTGCACCAAACGAGCCTCTTCACTTGCAAAACCTGAAGCATGCTTCAAATAGCGGTGCCCGTTTTAAGCTGAAGCATCTTTCTCGCGCCCGAGCTGCGTTAGTTCGCAAGCCGGCAATTTCAAGGATTGGATGGTTAAAATGGTCTCGTTAAATGACAATCAACCTGTTTTGTTCGCCTGTGCAGTTTGATGTAAAATTCGGAAATGTAGATGCTTCTCTGCAGCTTCACGTGACTGCAGCGGAAGTAGCGCTCACCATTACCCGAGTGAAAAGTTCACCTACGCTTTGCAATGTTACATTCTAAGCTAAGATTTAAACCAAAAACGTCTTTTGCCATCTTTTCTTCGGACTGAATGCACATTGATATGAAAATGCAAAACTTGGCAACAACGCGATTGTCGAAACCTCTTGGCGTCGAAAGTTGAAAACTGCGCTCTTCAAATTCATTCAAATTGTTAAGAACGCCCTTAAAGCAACAGCTTTCAACTTTATCGAACAGAGTCCGGGCACGCGACTGGCGTCAGTCACGACCCGCGGCAGCTTCAGCAGCGGCCTGGGCACCGGCACCGAGTCAGACACATTGCCGCACGACTGGTGCCCCTCGGGACGCGACAGGCCTTGGACGCATCAGAAGCGCGACGCGCAGTCTCCTCGCGCGAACGGCAGCGAAAGTAAGTCGTCGAAACGACAGCAACGCGTCGACGTGCACTGGAATGAAGGTGGACGCGGCAACTGTAGTAAACTTGGGTCCCCTCGTCGCAAGGACGATTCCGCGAAGCGATCGCTGAACAGCACCGGCAAGTACCGCTCGACAGGTTTGTCGGACGCGTCGAGCAGTTACCCGTCGAGCGGATCCTCCAGTGTCCACGACTGGTCAACGGATACGTCTTGTTCACCCGCGTCCACGCTTCCTTCTCATCACGACGCACCAGTGCCTTGTTTCGCGGCCGCGAGCGCGATTTTAGAAGCGGACGATGACGCGTCACTGCGCCTGGAAAGTGACGACGTGCGCGATGACGCGTCCGAAGGGACAGCGGCGTCGGACGATGACGTAGTGTCAACCTACTTCGATATGCATTTTCCGCCCACCCCCTTGCGCTCGCAATCTTTGCCGGGGGTGAAAAAGACCCTGACCGTTCAAAAACGGGCAGGGCGAACCGCCAGCGCTTCGGCTGAGCCTAAAGAAAGGCGAAGCGAAAAAATGGCGCTAACGCATAGACCTTCTGACCTTGCAATAGACCTGTAATTTTCGAAGGCGCGGCTCGAAGCCACTCCCACTGCAACGTATCAGCGGCTGCAAAGCCTTTGTGCAAAGGAGCGTTGAAACCGATGGTGTTCTAGACTTTTCGACGATACGGCGCGAAAAGGCTTGAAAAAAACGAACTGCCATTTGTCTTATTTTAAAACCGCGTGCATCCCGTCCATAATGACATCACTGCAAGCACTGTTCTCCGTCACACCTATTGTCTGCCGTTCCAGCGTTACCTTTACCTTTACGTGTTATTTTTGCCTTAATTGCGGAAGGCTTTGCATCACATCGCCGCTTCACTGCAGGTCAGGCATTCTTTTATCTTGTCGCAGTGTTGCGTCGCATCAAACGTTATGCAGTTGACTCGAAGTCGTCAAATGGGTCTTTTTTTTCTTCGCTGTGCACGCNTCGCATTAAAAATCACGCAAGGCATGATATCAAGCGCCGACAACGTCTTGCCTCGGGTTGACCACGTACAGGTCTTGAGATTATAGTGTAGAGCGTAAGAAAGGTCAGACGAGCGTTCAAGATACGCCACTTGATTACAGACCAAAAAATTGGAATCACAACATTAATGAGTCGAGGCCGAACCGGTCTCAGCTAGTTTAGTGTTCGCACCAAACCCGCTGTGAACAAATCCAATTCAGGCATATTGTTTAGGACCAATGGACTTATTAACTTTTTATGTTCCTCTGTCAAATTTCAACTGGAACCTCATCCTGCAACACACGTTCGTGAACGCTGAACATCAAGGCCTGTTTTCATTTTGCTCGTGAATAATGTAAAGGGTTGAAATTACAGTTCTTTGTAAAGTTACACCCCACAGGTCTTTGCTAGGCACTCAATGAAACGACTAACTAGTGGTTTCAAACATCCGAGATAAAAAAGGTTCCATGTTATTTTTTGTAAGTTGCATGTTTCAATGACGGAGTAAGATTTGTAGATTTCACCAAAGACAGAATAATTACACCGATACTGGTTTAGAGTTAGTGATCAGACAGAATAACTTTTTCTTGCTAGAAACTCAATATTCAAACAGTAATCGCCTCAATGCGCACTACTTGGTACATTAACCAATGCACGTTAAACGAGACACGCAGACATGCAACCATTTTGACAACGCGACCGCCCCACCCCCCGTAACGGTCCACATTTTGTTTGAACGTGAAAGGCGGGAAGCTGTAATGCCGACGTCGACGAGTAACCGTTTCGAAACTATCCAAACGTCACGTGCCAATTTATAGACGACCAGGGTTTGGAACTGAGACCGCGGCTTGCTGCCGTTGCAACAATCGTGCAGAGCGCACGCAGCGCAAGACAGGAACAGGAAATGAGCAACAACCAATCGGAGTGCGAGATTCCAAATGATGCGTATTTACCCTTATTTCACTTCGCTCGTTTTCTAACCCTCCGGCAAGTAAATTGAGCTGGTGCCGACAAAAACAAAGGTGGGGCACCTATTTCGGTTTCAGGATTTTTTTTAATTCGTGGAGGGCTATACTTCTTAGCGGTAAGTCAGAATTGAAGCAAACATATTTAAAACCAACGAAGGAAAATATCCTGTGTATTGAACCTTCGAAATATACTTCGATTACCAGAACAAAAGGACAAGCAATCGGCCTTGGCCATCGAGGCCAGTGCTGGTAAACTTGACATATATTCTACGTTTCACCAAGAAGTCCCAGCGATCCAAGCGCAAATTTAATCTGCTGTCCGGATTTTTGGAACTTGCCAGACTGCCAAAACACCTATCACTAACCAAGCGAGACTTTCACCCGTGAACCACGCAAGGGACGCAGAAAAAACATACTATGACAAAACAAAGAGCACATTTTTTACAAAACGCCATCGAACAAGGCAACAGTTCGAACTTGCGCTGCGCTGCTACGTCAGTGAAAACCAGGCCGCTCTCCACGACTAACACAAAACAACTGCGTTAATCCGATCACTGGCAGAGTTCCACACGTGCCGGCGTTTCGCACACGGCGACGACAACAGCCTTGTAATGTGCGAAGGCGGTTGGTCATAATCTCAACAAACGGCGACTTATATCAGGCGTCAAGGTGAAAGGTCAACATTACGACAGTCACGAAAATATGCGAACGGGCGGTGGACGTAAGCATGAGGCTGAACTTGGTTCGAGGGGTGCATTGAACAGGATTTTCAAAAGAACTGAAGTTCTAAAAAATCGACTTTTGTATTAATCCAAGGGTTTCGTTAAGTTGGTTTTTATCGTGTTTTGCTATTTGTGGAGAATTCGCAAAATCTGTTTGATCACTTTTCAATCACACGCTTGAAGCAGCTAGTCAAGTCTGTTTAATTTTTATTTGACACAACTGCCTCGAGGAATGCAAATCCGAGTGAACGAAACTCATTTTACAAACTGTTTTGTACAAAAGTGAACTTTTCTTAAAATTTAATAAAAAGTGAAAAGAAAGAGAGAAAATCAGCCAAAAAATAGGAAAATTTTGACAAAAAGATTACTTCTTATTTTCCACGACCGTAGCATTACACTGACTAACCGCCAGCAACAGCCAGCGTTCAGTTTTAAAAAAGTGATAAGGGTATCGTTGCCAAAAAACTGAGCTATTTCCGGGATTCTCTGCAGCATTGCACAGGACAGGGTGACGCACGCACGTTTGGGATTTGCAGGACATTTACGCGTCTATCATAAACAGACGCAGCTATTATATTAACATCCTCCGTCGATACGTCAACCCACGTGGCAACGGATGCGACCTTGGGATGGCCGCAAAACACGACGGGCGGTGGCAAGGCTCGGACAGCCTCAAGTTCGCACGTCGCGATGTCGAAGAACGAAGCCCACATCAAACCAAGTGTGGCCGCGCGTCGATTAGAAACCATTACTCGCCTGGCAGCACGCGAGGTCGAAGAGTACGATACAGAGCCCAGGGGAGAGCAGCACGCTTTGGTGCTCTTAAACCAATTGAGCAAACATCACCGCTGCTGCAACACACTTAGGGTCAATCGAGTAACTTGTTACAAAAGCGGGACAAACCTTACCTGTAGTGCATGCAACTGAACAACTTTCAAAACCATGGCAGAGAACACAAACTAACGCCCGAACGAGCAAAGCTGCTTCCGTCCCAGGGGGAAACGAATTATGAGCGAGCGCTGTGAAAACAGGCCACTCAAGCCTTGTCCACTTATTGGAACCGGGGAGCACGTGACTTTCTATATCCGGACTTCACGTTTTGCTTTCCCTTCTCGGCTTCACGATCAACACCAGCGTTTCGCTTGCGTGTTTTGTTTTTCGTGTGGGGGAAAACACGCTGGGCCAACGAATGGGCCGCCCTTGGCCCGCAAATCAGCAACACCACTTCGGGTTGCATGCATACTACAATTTTATTACAAAGCGCTTAAACAAAAGCAGCGAGTCTTGAGCATCACACCTAGTGCTGCCCGCATCTATGCTGTACCCAGGTGATTGTACTTCAACGAAAGAGCCTTGCACTGCTTTAAACTGTCGTTAATTCGCGGAAGTTTTTCCAGCCTTCCAGATTTTTCTTTGCAACGTGCCTCCTTCGACTCCTTTAGCCTACAAAACCGAAAACCTTCCTGAAGTTTTTGTCCGACCCGATTCGCCGATTCCCCCTCACCGGTCAGGGCTAGAAATATTAATGTTTAATCGCCCGCTCGAGACTTCGTCCTTCCACCGAAGAAAAAAAGCGAAAAATGAGTCAGAACAAGCACGCCCGTTACCATAGACTTTGCGAACTCCACCACATTGTACGTGACGTTGTTGATCATGGCGAGAGAGTACGCGTTCAGCCCGGACCTCGTATCCCGCCAAAGCTGGTCCTGCAACAAACAAACGGATGTTTGGACACAGGCCTGCCTGCAGGGGGTGCAAGAAAAGTCTGAGCACCTACTAGGAGTTGAATCGTTCTGATGAATGCATTTAATTTCCTTGTTCTTGAAATTGTGCCAAAATTTAAGTGCCGAATGAACAAAACTGTAAAACTTCGTCAACCATCAGTCGCGCCACATTTTGACCTCTGGTGATCTTAACAAACTACGTCAACAGCCGTTATATAATTCCTAAATACCAGTACGAAAAACGACACCGATTTGATCAATGGTAAGTCACAGCAGTGACCCACACAAGCGAATCATATCGCAATTTATTTGCACAAGAAAACTAGTTTCGTGTCCAACACATTTCATCTTGATCTTTGAACAAATCTAATTATAGCTTCTTTCTTGAAGTTTTCAGGATGCTTGATAGTAGTGATACGCCTTATCCACCCTAATTGGATGTATTTTTTGCACCAATCGCAAAATGAACAACCGTTTTTCTTACCCATCCGGTTTTCCAAACCGTAACTTAGTAACATGTTTGCTGACAAAACCACATTACGAGGTCACAATAAAAAGAAGGCAAGAATTTTTCATGTCCAACTCAAGGGCGACATCACGCGGCAGAACGAATGGCATTTCTTGACTGAGAAGGCAGCAAGTCTCATTTCTCATTGACTGGCAAGCTCTTTTTTGGAACGGAACCGGAATTTCTGAGTTTGTGCAGCATGACAAACACCTGCTCTGCCTATCTTAGAAGTTGTTTAGTGGGGATTTCAAAATGCACGAATTGCAGCAACGTAACCATCAACCACGACACACACGTCATCAACGACCAGAGTTGGCCGGAGTCACATTTTCCGACTCCGAGTCCTGTTCCAAAATTATTGAATCAGTTCTGGATTCGAATTTTTTTTTAATTTGAGATACTGACTCCTGTTCAGCCTCCGGCAACCATCGATGCAACCGGAATTCAGCAACGTTTGTAATTAAACAATGGCATTTACAAAAACCACACAGACTCCTGCCACTGCCGAAAATAAAAAGTGACCCCGGATCCGGGTCAGGTTTTTTCACAAACTTTTTGACTCCGCTTCGGGGTCCGAAAAAAAACACAATGTTTCCGGATTCGACTCCGGCACTCCAGATCCGTGGCCACCTCTGGACTGAACCATCTCGTTTTCATTCCAGCCGGTCTCGAATCGCTTCTTGCGCAAAGCGAACAGAACATACGACAAAAAGCATTTGAGCGACTGGGCAATCCACGAGCGCGCATCTGCTATCGAACGTCTTTGGGTAAAAAACGTATACCGAACAAAGAGGGTGTTGTCTTGCTTGTAACGCTTGTCACAGCAGCTCACTGATGCAACAACGCGTCACGCATGAGTGATGCGCAGTCGCGAACCAAGAGATCAAAAACCCAGGGTCGTGAACATTTGTGACGTAATAAGGAGCAGATAAGAATGTCTGCGTTTTCGGCGCAAGCGGAGCCGGAGGCAGGTGGATGGACTGTTTTCCGAAATTGTGAAGAACAAAGAGTGTATCGGTCGAATTTCGAAAAAAGCGCACAAGCTGTTTAAATATAGTTTATATTTTCGCAAAGCAGAAAGTGAACTGTTTTTTTGTAGGTCTTGCAAAAAATCGCATTTTTCAAAATTGAATTTATAGCAAAGCTTTAAAATAAACCTGAAAACATCACAAACATGCGAATACCTTACGGGTAAATCTGATTAGAACAGAGACTAACTTTCTAACCGTCTAAATACGCCTGGTTTCTTCAGCAAATCTCACGATTTGAAGCGGTTTGGGCGCAAAAAGACAGCAACCCGCTCCACATACGAGCATCATGGGCTTCTGTTGCGAGAGATCTTATGGGATCTCAAGTTAACGAAGCAAAAAAACATAACGTCGCTTGTATTCCACGTGGAGTGAGCTTTGGTTCTTCAACTAATGAAAGGAAAAAATATACAACTCCTGAAAATTAAAGCCAGCAAACTTACCAAGAGGATGGCAAGCTCCAGCACTCGTCCAGCAGTGTCAACGGCTATCAGGACGTTGCCGTCCGCTCTCAACGTCTCGATGATTTTTGCTGCAAACATGACGCGATTCAGCTTCGAACCAATCAGCAACCAGCGACACAAGCCACTAATTCCAGCGTCATTGCGCTTGGGAGCAGGGTTTTTAAGGTTTGACCTTGGTGGTGATCATTAAAACATTTTGAGAGATCGCAACTATTTTATCTGAACACCGAGATGGTCACATAGCGAGGTTTTAGTGTATTTTGGTGATGATGCAGAAAGGTTCTGCTGTGTTTTGAGAGACTGTTGGGAAAATTTTAGAAACCGTTTCGGTCCCTCAAAGCACCTTAAGAAACATTGCTTGGGAATATGAGCGTTGCCTTTGAAGCTTCAGCGCACTATCCGTTATAGGCTTGTTTTTTTGTAGTTGCGTTTCGTAACGTTTTTACTCCCACACGCAACGCAGTAGACTTACGCATGCGTGGCAGTAACAAGGAACACACAGATACCTAAGGGAACACGTAGATAAATATAAGGTGGTAATAGAAAAGCATACGCTTTACATAGGCGGATCCAGGATTTTTTTAGGGGGGCTCAAAGACGAGTTCATCCGGGTGTGTACTGACTGCATAGCGGTGAAGATCCATTGAGTTCCGAGGACCTCGATGAAGGTCTGAGAAAGTTCTCCCCCAAAAATTTTTAAAAGCATAATGAAATTTGAAAAGCGTTAAATATCAAGCAACAGAAGCCCTTGTAATCTCAAAACAGCGCGCCCGGGCACCGCGATGCCCCATTTGGGAACCTCTGGCCCATATATACGACAAAAGCAAAAGCACAGGGCAAAAATAAGGACAAAACTGTTGGTCGGAAACAGCTTATAAAAATTAGTACAAATGTTAGCAATACGGATGGCATGGCATCCCTGCCTGTAACCGTTTGATTGCCACTGAACTAGCGGAGCAAGGGGCGCCTCCACGTGGGGAATTCACTGCAGTACAAAGCGGCGGTTGTGAGCCTTGAAAATTCGTCTATCTTGACGTTTCTGTGTAGCCTGTAGGAAGCAAGGCTACTCCGTTCAAACAGTCCTCTCGGGATGTGGTGCGGAGAAACATTTTCAGGCGACGCAAGGCTGAGAAACTTTGTTCAGCCTCACATGTTGTCACTGGCAGTGTAGCTGCAATTTTCAGGAGCCTCAAGATGTTAGGGAATACGTCTTCAGGGTTTCCAGATGGCCTTTTTTAGGCCAAATTGCAGAAATTTGGCCTCGTTTCAAGTTGGTTGGTCTAAAAAAATTTAATTGGCCTTTTGGCCTTTTTTGGCTTCATCTCAAGTTGGTTGGCCTTAACGTTTGGCCTTTTTTCGCTGAAATAGGTTAAATGATATATTAGACCGACGCCCGCGTTCTGATTTTAGTAATATTTTGTGTAACCACTGGAAATGCGTGCACTCGCTGCACTGTGTATTGTGTTGTACGAACTAAGCAAGCTCAACGCCTGCAAACAGGTCTGCGTCTCAGCGATAGAAATGCGACAAAGACGTTGAGAAGTGGAAGGGTTGTAATGATTCTGGTCGCAAGCACAGGAGTGAATGCGAGATGACTTTTGTATGGATGCAGAAAGCTGCCGATGGATCAGTATACAAACTGTCCCACTTGTACCCAAAGTGTGCAATCTCACAAATCATGAAAATGTAGAGAAGCATCAGTAATGAGCTCCAGTACAATGCCAAGCAAGACTTAATCTTAATTTCAAACAAATTTTTTTATTATTCTTGTAATTTAAATGTTTTTTGTGACGAAGGCATGGTAACAACGCAACTACAGTTTTGCTTTTTTCTGGCCTTTAGACAATCGGTTTGGCCTTTTTCTGGCCTCTTTTTAGCACTGTTTGGCTTTTTTATTGAAATTTTCCTCTGGTAACCCTGCGCTTCTTCATCACACTGGATCAGGGCTTGTAGCGGACTGCTGGGCAGCTTCGTCTGGTCGCAGTTGGTGAACTTGATTGACCACGTGCGGAGCTCTGAAGCTACTGATGGTGAGGGCAGATCGGCTTTGAACAGCTCAACCAGGCTGCTCGTGATGGCACCAGTCATGAGCTTTCCTCATCACTGACTGGACAAGGCATAAGCCCAATGTGGGCTTTCTGACGTGTGCGTTGAACCTATTGGTCAACAACAACAGGTGGTCTAGAAGTGGAATTGTAACGGTTTGGCAGTAGTATTCATCAGGTGTAGCAGCTCTGGTGTTTTCCGTGTGCATTTGAAGCACATGCGCGGGACCATGGGAATATTGGTTCCAGTTTCTTCCATCATTTCGCATGACTGTTCATCCATCCTGCGGGGAACTCCCCAACACGATGATGTACGTCTTGAAGACTCTTCCTGGTATCTTCCACCAGCCCCATCGCTCGGGTGATGTCGACTGAGCTTTCCTGCAGCATGACTGTGAAGCCCTTGATTCAGTTTAGAACTTTGCAGCCATTGACCAAAGTCACCACTTTTTCTACAGCTGACAGTTGACCATTGGGATCGGCAATGGTCATAGGGTTCCAATGCATTGTGTCCTCTTTCAGCGCGATATCTCTGAGACTTTTAAGATGACTGGAAAGAGTTCGGCAAAGGTTTCCACGGCTGCAGGCTTTGACTATATCGCGGTAACGCGATTTTAGAAATATGGCACAGTAGGTTGAAAAAATTAATTTTAGAGACAGCAGAATGTGGGTCGATGAAAAAAACATGTAAGTTCGTGCTGAGCTGAACTTTTGTCTAAAAATTGTTGCTGGCAGTTCGGATAGCCTACAGCTAGTCTAGCACACTTTATTTTAAGCCTACCTGACATGTAGGCGACGTTTTACGGTTAGGTTTGCTGTTTTGAATTTACGCTGTCACTGAGCACTCTAATCTAGCCTGTAGTTAACTGCATTCTAAGTTTGCTGTAGCGTTTATTGTTGTATTTTGATGTCTTCGCTTAACTAATAAAATGAGCTGCACCCATTCATGAAAGCTTATAGGAAAAAATAGTAAAGTCTGCTGCTTATTCAACTTTTGTCCACGAGAAGCTCAATCTTACCCAAATGAAACGAGAGTTTAAATACTTAACGTGCGGTTTATGTAACAATGGGACCATATCTTTGTATAAAAACTTCCTTATAAGAAGTTTCATTTTTAGTGAAATAAACACATTCGGACTGCCCAAACTCAGCAAAATAAGCTTTGCATTTAATATCTTCGTCCCTAACCCTGTGCAATAAATGGTTTAGTTAAAAGCTATTTAAAAAATCACCACAATGGACGTTTCTGTGTCGGGAACCACCGATCAAAAAACGTATCTGAAAATTTAGGGGGGCTTCAGCCCTCTAGCCCCCCTCCTGGATCCGCCTATGCTTAATGGCATTAATACGATTAGTTCCATGAGACACAAGCATATACATGTGGTACTAGTAAAGGGCACACGCATGGGTGGCGCTAACACGGGTGCTATAATGTTTAGCTTGAAAAGTGAAGGCATTTCTCACTTTTTCTTAGACGCGCAAAAACAGGTATAGCAGGACTGGTCCGCAATCTGACTTACTCAGCAACTGTTCATCACGTAGTTTTCGTCTTGCTTGAAAGTAGTTCGCATTGTAAGCGTCTGTTATCAACAGCTGTGGTGGCCTTCCGCCGACTGCGTCGCCTGGAATGACAAAAAAACAAGTTTATCTTTAAAAACAGCAAATTACTATCTCAATAATGAAGCTATAAGTCAGTGTTTCACGATTGTTTTGATCAACGGACCCTAAAAAAGTGTGATTTCGCTTTTAAGTATCGGAGGCAAAATAACTTGGCCCAGCATTACAAAGACTAAAACGCAATACATCTGCACCTTGAAACCAGGAGCCAGAGAGGAATGCAAATGGCTTGTTGTGTACTTTACTGATTTTGCACTAGGAGCCTTCACGGCACGACGTCTGCACCTCATGTTACATTGAATAATCCAGGCAAGGCACAAGAATTTAGCTTTTCCTTGATAGAAAGTCGACCGTGCATCCGATTTGAATTTTTCACGCCGACGTTTGAAGCTTCCTTTCTTTTCGCAGCCTCGCGCGTACTGACGAAGATTATTTATCAACGGTATTTGTAAAGATGATATAAACGTCGGTTAACCCGGATCTTCACGGAATCCGGACAAACTTGGTGGTGCTGATAAGTTTCAATGTTTTTATAATAAGTAAGTTCGGATAATCGGGGTTATTTAATTCGGACATTAGTCTACTCCGGATAAACTTAGCTTTCTTTCCACCTCGCATTCCGGATTTTCCGGTCTGTTGCTCCGCGTCAGTGCTATCTCTCGTCACGTGCTCTTTTTTGGGGATTAGCCCCGCAAACAAAATTTCAAGTCCCCCAGCATAAAAATTTAAACAGTAGAAATCAGTTGCTTTTTCTGTCCACCCGTGCTCTGTCATAACTTATTTTTTTCAACCTGTTTCTGAATTGCATTATTGCGACATAGACGCAGTTTGCAGAAAAAATACTGTACAATGTATTTTTAACAAATAAGTTTACTACCACGTCACTGCAAGCTTTCCACTTCGCCAGCGTAACCTCGAACAACATCGCTTGGACATTTCTGATACGTTTGTGATGTCAGAAACAAATTTCATCACAAAGCCTCAAGAAACATTGTGTCGCGTATTAATGATGGAGTTAGCCTGTACACCTAGTTGTTAATGTGCAGCACTCAAACTTGCACTTGATTAACGTATTCTACACAGTTATTGTTTTGAGCAGAGTTTATCACGAGTTACTCAGATAGTCTTCTTGTGTTGTGCTTTGCATCGAAGTAACATGCCCGTAGCGCTCATGACCAGATGTACAGTTTTGCACCGCCTACTGTTCAGACAGCAAGGTAGAGTTAGTGATGTAGTACAGTGTTTGGAGTTTGTTCAGCAAGTTATGGACCTGTGGCAAAGATTTCTGCGATGGTCAGCAATTACAGATTTTTTTGCAGCCAGGTAATTTCAAATCTACGAACTCAGACTGTTCATAACTGACTGGATATATCAGTGTATCAGTAAATACATCAATACATTTGTTTTATTTCCATGGAATTTCATCATTGGGTCGTTAATGTGTTTAATTTAGGTGATTTTTACCACCAACCATCTAGATTAGTGGTTCTCATCATTTTCCACTGATGTACTATTTTAGTACCCCTTGGCTGCAATCATGAGCACAATAATTACCAATGTATCTATGATTATTGTACTTTTACGTTAAAATTTAATAATGAAGACACTTAACAAATTCATGTACCCCTTGGAGCACCTTTGTGTACCTCCATTTGAGAACCACTTGCCTAGATGACATCAAGCTAGAAAAACCGTTTTCAGATATAATCCGGGTAAAAACGTCGATCAAATCAAATTCGGAATAACCGAAGTTTACTGCGGCATCAAAAAGAAAAAAGAGAGCTAACTGTAAAAAGAAAAAAGAGAGCTAACTGTAAAAAGACAGCAACAGAGGAAACGCAAAGTTGCCATAAGATGGGGACCTGCACTTACTTACAACGAAGCAGAAATCGGTGAGTAAAAATGCACTTTTGACTTGCAATCTGTTTTTGTGACCAGACTAAATTATTAAAGCTGCACGGATTTCACCGAAAAGTTTTTTCGTATGTTCGAAAAGGATGCACTGACTGTGAACGACACAGCTGAGATACAATGATAAACGGAAGGGTCGTTTGTCAGCTTGTCCAGATCGTAAAATTCGATTCCGTGCAAGACGCGTCATCCATTACACAGAAGTCAGGCGAAGAAGCGGAAGCAGACAAAAGTGCATTGCACTGGGACGCAACTTCCGGCATGTTCAGCGAATACGGTGTCGCCATGATTGAAGATAAGACCTACGAAACTCACCACTCAAAGGAGGACAAACTCCAATAACTTCGTTAAAAATGCGGTATTTCGACGAATTTTGTAAGGCAATGGCGCACCGTAGCCTGCTGTTGTGTGTCAAAACTTCATTAAGTCAAAATCAACCCGAGTAGGTCCAGCACAGTGACAGACCAGTCCGGTGAACAAAGCTTGTGTGAAACACCAAACAAAATCGAATTGATTTTTAGCACGTACTGCTGTCGACCAAGGTGCACCCGTTCAAATGCCGCTCCCGCTTGTGGTTGAAGTCGACCGCGTAAATTATTTCTCCTTCCTCGTCATCCTTAATGATCTTCCACGCGGTCCCGCCAATCATGTGACCGGCGTGGATTGGTGTGATGGACAGACCTTGTCCTTTGTCTACAAAGCAGAAAAACACAAAAAAACAGCGGAACATTGTGCCTGATGTTGACAGCCAATTTTTTTAATGCAGGAAATTCTGAGACGTTGAATAAAATATTGCATTCGATATTTGTAGCTACATTGTTCCCAATAAGAACCTGCAACAATTCCGTGCATTGCTTACGAATGGTGGAAATGATATTTCGTAATGGCAAAAAAAGAAGTCCTAAAACAATGCGACTAAATTCTGTTCGCGACAAAACTTTTTGTTCATTGATTCGACCAAACGTGCCAGGTGCAAAAAGTAACTGCAGAGAAGTCCTATGCGAGGCTTATGTTACAACACAGAGGGTCACCCACTGACAAGAGCAAGCCCACTAATGCCGCCAGCAACAGCATTATCTCTGTCTCGGTCTCTTTTCTAATAAAACTCACTTGTTGTAACCAACACGCCTGGGATCAAACTAAAAATCAATTTTTAGACATAAAAATCCTGTTAAACAATCTTGCAAACCTATTCACCATGCGCCAATACACTTAGTACCTCTTCTGCCGTGCGCTCTGCAACATGGTTTTCATTTGAGAAAAAGCGAACTACAGGTTTAGGCATGTGGCTAATTACAGCAAACGACACCAGACACAAACAGTATTTCTAACAAGGCATATACTCCTGGAACTCACCTCTGAGAGTTACAGTCTGGTTGTGTTTTACTTGAATGATTCTATCAAATGCGCTGTCAACGTCATCAAGCGAAAAAATGTCAAACTCTTCTGTGTTATGATGGGACTGCCGAAAAGCACAAAAATCACATCATCAGGGACGTTAATTTCAAGTCTATTCTACACGTCGCAAGTAGGGAGGTAGAAAAAACAAGTTTAATGTCACATTCACGCATAAGAAAGGCCCTGCTCCTGCAAATTCAAAAAAACAAATGTAACAAAACATCACCGCTTGATAAACTAGTTACAGAACTTCAAAGCAACAAATGTCAACTTTAGCCAGAACCTCTAAATTTAATTCTAACCTGATACAAGTCGTACAGAAACATCTGTCCCATCTTGTAAACAGGAACAGTGGCATATAGCGGACAGTTTAACCCAAGCTTTCCAGCTAGATATGGAAGAGCTCCAAGGTGTTGTATATCAGGAAACGATAATAGAACTGCATCGATTTGAGGCAAATGTCTGTAAAATTCAAGGACAACTAGGTCAACTGTGCTTTCCTAACAGGGATTTGCAGCTCTGAACTTCAGACTTGAATGTGAAATTAGATGCGGCCAAAGTTTCCGGCAACTACGTGATGGTCGTTAGCTGGTGGTGAAATGCCTGTGATTGCAATGCCAAAGTTCTATCACAAGTTGCCTTTTATAAATAAGAGTCAGGCCGAATGCTGACATTTGTTGGTACAATCCAGCAAACGACTGTATTCAGCAATACTGGAAAAGAACCATTAGCAAACATCACCAGTATGCATGCGCTGTGTTGAAGAAGTGTACAGAAGAACAGTGATGAAATATGGCGCAAGTGCCATGTAACATGACACAATTTTTATTCCAATTGCAGAAGCAGTTTCATGAGAGCGCATTGTGCATTAATTAGGCAAGGTTTTTTAAGGTGATTTAGGGACCCAAGAATTGAAAATCAGGTCCCTAGAATTGGAGAAAATTAATTATCATCAGTCCCTTGAATCAGATAAAATCGGGTCCCTAGAACAGGGGTCACCAACCTTTTTGAAACTGCGAGCTACTTCTTGTGTAGCAATTAATGCAAAGGGTTTTGATACACACTTCTGAAACAAAAATTTGGCTCAATTTACCTTCAGTTATTTTAGTATTGATATCCATTAATGTGAAGACATTGATCATGCTAATGTTATTTTTAGAACAAGTCTGCGGGCAAGCTACTTGGTCCTTGCGGGCGACCTGGTACCCGCGGGCACCACGTTGGTGACCCCTGCCCTAGAATCAGAGAAACCAGGTCCATACAGGCCTATACCAGGTCCCTAACATTTTCCTTAAAAAAAACTGAATTAGGCAGAAAAAATTGTGGCAAGACATGCTTGGACACTAAGCTTCCTTGTTCCAGACTACAAAGCAGTTGCACCACTTTTAAGAGTGTCACTCACATAGGTGGGTGACATGTGATGAAGGTTTGCAAACAGTGCTGTCAACTCTGACTCTGTAACAGCAATACACTTTCTGTTAACATAAACTATATTAAATTACAAAGTTCCCAATTGCATTTACAACATAAAGGGGTTTGTGGTCATCAAATCAATTTTTTGTGGTAAAAAATATTCTAGTGCAAGCAGTTTTTAAATTCTCTGGAAACTTGCACTTCCAGGCATATTTCGGCAAACAAAATCACAGAAGACAGAACCCTTAACAGAGAATGATAAAATAATCTTTCTCTCACAGAGCAGTGATGCCACTTATTAAATCGTTATATAAAAAAGGTTCTTTAGGCAAAAAGACTTCCTACAAAACATGAATTGCCTATATTTTGCAGCATTGAGCAGAAAAATGATATTTGTTTCTTACCCCAAATTGCTAGAAATCATTTGCACAACACTGCTAACTGCTTCAAGTTGCAGTAATTCAGTTTCAAGGTGTCAACTAATGATCGTTAACCCAATCAGAATAAATTCCGTTTTATGTAAAGTTAACATTTAGTGACTCAACGTTAATGCTGGTTTCCAGAACTTTGTTCAGTGTGGTTAACAGAAAATTACAACATAAGAGGTTCTTCATCACAGAAATCAATCGAAGTGTTGAACATTCAATGCCACAATACCCCAGTCATGCTATCATCTCAAACTAAAAACAGACACAGCTTCACAATAGTATGAATCAGTGTTTTCATGACGTTTTGAAAGACCAAGACAGTCTACCTAATTTTTCCAATATTCTCTCAAAATACAGTAGAACCTTGCTCTATTATCAATACCAAAATACACCAAAACCGTGCTTTATGACAACCTTAGTATTCAGATAAGATAGTTGCGGTCTCTGGAAATGTCTAAGCAGTTACCAAGGTCAAACCTTAAAAAAATTGGTATGAATAACCACTTCATAGTAGAATAAAGGTACTCTTCTGCAGATCCTGATCATGATCAAACTCTAAATAAAATCTCACATTTCAGCTGATGTGTTGCCAAAACATGAAAAATCCTATTCACTCCCAGAGCAAAATATATCAAACCTTGGAGCATAAAATCAGGATAGACTTAGCAACATCATCAAAACAAAACAAGCTTTCAAAAGCCTACTGTATTCGTGTTTATTTCAAGACATTTTGAATTGTTTTCAAGCCCATTTCAATTGCAAATGAAGCAACCTTAGGCAAGGCAAGCAATTCAAAACCAAAAGAGTTTGTGACATAAAAAGGTGAATGTGATGTAAAAAACAGAACTCCTTGTCATGTCAAAAATGCTGAAACCAATACTAAAACTGCAAGCCAAGTAAGAAAAACTCTGTACGTAAAACCAAAACAGCCAGTAACATAAAAATGCTGAAAACCAGGCTAAGACTACCAGTAAGTGGCAGTGTGTAGATTGCAGCATGTGGAGGATGTTGTTAACATAATACTAAAATACCCTGACTGTAAAAAATTTATACATACAACTTGAGAATTTGCAAAGTCATCAGATTAGTTAAGCCATGCATAAAATTACAACTTATGGCAAGAGATGACCACTGAAATTTAAGTTTGTGTGATATCTTTATATCAACCAATAATTATAAGCACATAAAATTAAGTATTAGCATGAAATGTATCAAGCAGGCAAGTAGCATGACAGTATATGTATTAAAAAGATATAAAGAGGTGGAAAATCATTTTTGTGGACCTTGCGCTATTTCTCTTATATTAACAGTCTAGTTGACAAGTAATTCATAGTTATTAAAAGCAGAAGCAAAGTTTCCAGAATTTTGAAGTTATGGAACTGATCTGGATGTGAGGACAAATGTTTAACAACATCAGTAGTTTGGTTAGATTTTGATGGATTATGCTCATTAAGGCAAAATTTCATGCTTTGTTGAGTTTGTCCAACATAAGAATGTCTGTATGAACATTTAAGTATATAAACTACATTGCAATTTTCCAGATATGCTTGTTTTTCCTTGTACTTGAAGTGGTCTCCAATAATATATAGTATATATCAAATATAAATGATGATAACTTTGCATAAGTCAAGCTATATTTGATGCACACATCAATACCAGTTGCTCTTCAGTCTGAATTACGTTTATAAAACATGCATGTAATTTTTTCAATTATTTACAATTGAAGTATTTTATAAGAAAAAAAGGATTATATTTTGGTTTACTTATAATGCATTGAATGCAATGGCCACAATTACTATCTCAGGTAAAAACATGTCATGAAAACTTTGTCAGAAATTATTATAACATTACAGCAGATTTCAGGAAGAATTCAGAAGCTCAGGGTTTTTGCTTTTATTATGCCTGGTCAATAGAGTATTTTAAATGACATGCACACTGCATATTTTATATTCCTTTTTAATTCCATGGTTCAATAAAGTATCCAACTAATTAAATAAGAACCAAACTAGAAAAACCTATAAAACTATTAATGTCTTAGTGCTTCTACTGGATTTCATAATAAAATCTACAGCAATCTGGAACTAATAAGATAGTAAATATTAAATTTAGTAACCACTATCAATACCCTTTTTTAAAGGACCATAGGAAAAAGACATTCTCATTTGAAAGAAAAAATATAGCACTGCCTACAAAGATTATGAAGTTCACGTACCTTTTCACATTTTCAATTACTTTAAAATCAAAGTCTTCGCTCCAACCACAATCAAGTAGAAAAGTGAATTCATCAACCTGGGCAAAAAAACATTCTTCAAATAATACCTAAACATGAATGTACTTCACAAAAAGGTTTCGCATACTAGTTCTAAATCTAAACCACAATATAACAGCAAGTAGAATTTTTCAAATATCTGTAAGGCATAGACACTGGCAACCATTAATTTACAAATTCAGAAAAATCAAAAACATATAGCCTAAATCAAATGTTTCAAATACTTGTTAACATCTGAAAACCAAAAACTTTTTGATACGTGGATTAAAAATTTTTTTTGGTATGTCTACATACAAATTTTTCAAAAATGTCAGGAAACAATTTTTTCAATTTTTTCTACAGATTTAAAACATTGCAAAAAATTTTCATTATACCTGAAGCATGTAGCAACAAGGTCCATCATCCAGAGACCCAGAAAGTGGAGTAAACTTTATAATTGATGTCATTATAAATCATGAGTTTCTACAACAAATATTAAAACCACCAATTAAATTTAAATACCAACCATTAAGACTTTACAAACCTACATAATATATCCTGTTTTGAAAAAAGATGGCATGAACTCAAATTAAAAAAATGACAGCTGATCAATGCATGATCGATGTTTGTTGAACAGCTTTATGTGATGCAAAATCATTTGAAGCAATAAAGCAACACAGTTAATAAGGCAGAAATTTATGCAGTACTTTCACTCACGATTTTCTTGACATTTACTACTGGCTGATACATTACGCTTTTAAGTCTGTACTGAATTTACAACCATTCAGCCACACAATCCACAAATGCATTTTTACTTAAAAAGCCATTTTCAACAAACAAGTTATTACTAAATACGACTTCCCTAGTAAAAAGAAAATCTTTCCCATAAAATTAATGAATACAGGACAACTAATCAATTGCACATGCCACAGCATTATAGCATAGCATCCATATACAAAAACACCAATAAATGGTTGCTCAAAACAATGTAACTAATCGAATCCAGCAAAGCAACTTTCTGAATAATTATAAAATGCTGAGGTAAAATTGTCATTGCGCATTAGCATACTTTCAGATTACTTCACTTGGGGTGCACAGCATTACATGATACATAATATTGTAGGCACAGACCTGAGAAGACACAGCCATTTTCATTTAGGGGGAAATATGAGTGTGTCTGATATGACAATGTCAGTGTCCATTTGCTTTGATGAAAATAGGACAGCAATATGTTTTATCGCAACTCTATCCTGTGCAGTAGGTTATGTTTACTGAACACAATCTGAATCTTTACTCTCTCAAGAGTGTCAATCGCTTTTGACTTAATGATATCTGAGCATCCAACTCTAACAAATTGTTTTGTAACGCAGCAATGGTATCACTATATTTATCAGGGTTGCCAGATATTTGCTTGTATAAAATTAAAGCTCTTTTTTCTGGTTCAAGTCTTGAGCTCCCATCAGGGTTGTTTTTCTTCCATTTTTCAGCCAGGTATTCATCAAGCACTTCTTCAGTTAGACTTGTTATATTGTGCTCAAGACGTTTCAGAATTTGTTTCCTCTGATGAGCAAGTTCTTCATTTGTATCTCGTTCGGCTGCCATCAACGGTAAGATTTTCTGCACAATATGAATCGCAACCGCCAGATACCACCACTTGCTCCCAAAGCACCAGGCACGAGCCTTGCTACAGTGTTTGCTATAGTGTGGCGGCGACATGGAGATGGCGCCACATGTCGATAAAGTGGTCACCGGTGAATAGATTGTGATAGACACCACAAGCGAAAGATCGAAAATCACTTATCCCGGAATAAAAATTGTGCAATCTATCATCAGCAGAGTGATCTCATAAGTGAAGTACACTGTTGCTGTTTGCTAACCAGTGAGTTTTGCTCACAAAGACTTTTTGTCAATAATGAAAAAATAATGTATTTCCAAAAAATTTATTGATTTCGTAGAATGTAACATATCCCGAAACAATCCTATTCAGCGCCGGATTTAGATGGTGTGGGGCCCAGGCATGGTGGACACCCCATGTGCGGATCGGATATAGAATCTTTAGGTAGGATATCGCCGATGAGGTCACTAATATTTCCACGGGTGACTCAAAAAGATGCGTACCCATATTTTGTTCGATAAAAAACCCATTTTTTAACGAATGTCTTTTCTGTTGCAGGACGTGATAGGTGAATCTA
>JGI24159J19872_10000972_pt1 | contig 29636 bp, 23 predicted proteins | sample Ectturendosymbi4_FD_19872 | JGI IMG/M metagenome (IMG submission 19872)
AAAGATTTTGTCGCATTCAAGCGAGTGGTTTTCAAAGGCCCCGGGCGGTGAGTGCAAGCGCTAACGGTTAAGGGAAGTTAATCCATGAAATTTCCTGTTGACTTCTGCCATACCTTTGCTGGCAGCCCTGAGTCGGCCGCTCTTGTCTGTTCGAAGACCGAAAGCAATCAACTTGTGCGCTGTGGCAGGCTAAAGGAAGTGCGTGCGTGTGTGCGAGAACTCTACCTACCGTCGTCTTTACCCAGACGCGCAAAACGAAACAGACTTGACAGGAAATCTCTGCGCTGCGTGCTGTAGATCGCTGTGCTGCGTGAAGGTTGCAGGCCTGGTGCGTGCGGCGCGCGCTTCGCGATCAGAGACGAAATCGCGACGCGCGATTCTGTCACTCGCCGGCGTGTCAATCAGACAGACGAGCGCGTTTTCGCGCGGCGTGGAAGCAAATCTGAGCGGCCGGGGCCTGGACGTCATCCGCAAACCGTGGTTTCCAGTGTACTGAGCAGTATTATTGTCCAGCACTTGCCTCTATGTCAGTGCACAGCTGTATTGCCTTCCGCATGTTCGTGCTTCCTGTCTTAATTACCCCCTTGTGCAGTGTACTCATGGATTAACTATCCCTCGCTCTAGGTGGCCTTGGTTTTGGCGCTTGCGGCGTGACATTTCACGGAAAATTGTGCCTGTTGCGTCGCAAAAAGTAATTGCCACCTCTTGTGCTGTTGACAACGAATAAAAGAGACGTCACAATGGTCGATATTGCGACTGGTGTTTTTTCCGAACGCAGTTGCTAAATTTAGGTTGCGGATTACTTTTTTGGCCATAAAATTTGAAGTCATTTATAAAGTTGTTGAAATCAACTTCATAGTTCACAATGGGAGGGTTTGACTCGGCTGTCCGGTCGAGTCGAACAGCCGGAAATACTGCAGCGACAGAGTGATCTTTGTAGACGGGATAATAAGTCATTAAAGTTGATGCCAAATCTGCACAAGTCGAAAACATTGTTGGAGCTTCAGGTTTATGCAAATATCGTGGAAAACGGTTTTGCATTCCGTTCAACCTGGGTTGGGCCTCTGTTTTATCGCTGAGACATGTAGACATTTCGGTTATTTGTTCGAGAAAGCTTAAAAACTTTCTGTCATCTTTCGTTTTCGGACATTTTTTGACAGAATTGACGTAAATTTTTTTTTTTAAATGACCCAAACAAAGCAGTTTTCAATCACGTTCTCCTTGAAAGAGCAGCCCAGGGCTGCGTTCACCAATTACTCGTTCCCGTTCCCTGATAAACAATAATAGCTTCGTTCTGCGCCGGTATCATTGCCAGCAAGTCTGACCTTACCAGTCGCCGCTTTTCCGTCTCAAACGCAATAAGCATGCTGCAAAATGTACGCGACCGTGGGTTGCACTTGCAGCAGCCATTGCGTTTTTCTGCTCTGCGTTCTGTTGAAACCTCCGACGTCACGTGTTGTTATCGGTCTCGTAACGAAGAGGCGACGAAGAATTCGCTGCTAGTTTCCTTTTCCGCTTTCGCGCACAAGCTTTGTTTCGCCGAGATGCGGCGCGTGCTCATTGTGACGCAGGCGTCTGTTTATTGTGTCGTTGCAACTGCGCTGTTGCGAGCAGTGCTGCAGAACGCCACCGGAACCTTGGCCGTTTCCAGTTTTTCCTTGTCCCAACAGGCGCGCACAACATTTAGAGCCCCTGTAAAAGCTAAAGTTCTTTGCTGTAAACCTTGATTACGTGCTCGGCCACTGTTTTCGTCCTTTCAAAAATTCAAAGTCAGGCTGCCGCCTTCCAAAAAAATTTACTATCCCCACTACCGGCAACTCGTCCAGCTTATTCTCTCACCGACGCGACGACGAAGAACTATATAAGGGAGCGACAATCATTAAGTTACTCATTAAGCTTTTCAAGTTTTCCGTCGAAGCCGTTCACGCGTCACAGCGCACCAACTCTCACTTCCTTGAGGTGTGTAATTAGGAGGTGGGCCTTCCGGCAGCAGTGCTGAAATTACACGGCGAGCCCTCGAACATGGTCATCGCGTTGCGTACCGACCCCGATGACGTTGCCTTCGTTAGTGCATTCCAGACAGTGTTTGCATCAGCGCATCATTGTGTCGTATTATGGCGTAAGAATTACGATTGTCAAAACAAATTATGACGGAAGAATTATAATTGTCAAAACAAATTATGGCGGAAGAATTGTAATTGTCAAAACGAAAGTTTTTTAAAGTGACAGCTGGTTGCGCAGTCAACTTTAACTGCGTGGATGGATGGATGGATCGGTCAAATCACGTGCACAGCGGGCTGCGATTACTATTCATTTGTCGATGGCGGTGATAACCAATGTTCCCTCTGAGAAAATTTTGAAACTGAGCAAATATTTGTTGCGCATTCAGTTGCACAAACATTCACATTTGGCGAAGCGTTTCACAAGTACTTTTTTAATAAAGTACATTTGCAGCCCAGGTTCAAACATGGGGCCAAACTTGCTTCTTGCACCGGGCGCCATCTAACCTCGTTACTCGGGCGCCATCTAACCTCGTATAATGGCCAGCTCAATAACGTGGTGTAAAATGTCGGCCCTCAGTTCGTAGAACACCGGTGGAAGCGAAAAAAATTATCTGGTGCTGCTCGAACAGGGCAGTCCAAGCTAACCAGTGACATCGTTCTGTTTCGGTTGAGTGCTTTCGCACATAGTTCGCATGTAACACGATGCTGACCACAGGTTCTCGCTTAGCCCGGGACGTATCGCTTGGATCGTCAATTAAGCAGCAATCGTGGTGTGCAGTGGAGTTGGGAGGTTTCTCTGTTACAGTTTAAAGACCTTAATTTTACTAAAAATAGTTGGTTCAACGGAGAAAAAGTGAAACAATAGGCGATGCAATGTCTTTCGCTGATTGCACTGAGTTAGCAACAAAATAGCAAAATCTAATAACGTTCATGTGAGTGAAGTTGCTCATGTTACCAGTCTGCCAGTTTTTCTGTTGATGCTCACCTTTCCTAGCCTTTTTACCGCAGTTTACTAACATGTGGCCCAAAATCGCTCTGAACCAGTGTTTCTCAAAGTGGGCGGAATCGATTTTGAAGGGCAGGGGTTGATAGGGGAGCAAAACAGCACGAAGGGGGTGGAAACGCTCAACCTCTAGCACTAATCGTGGAACCGCTTGTTGATTCGTATTCGAGGCGTTCTGCGACTGCGTCTTCCTAAATGTCCTGCGCCTTGCTAAAATGACTGCGCCTTGCTAAAACGTCCCCAACATTTCGAAGCTTNGTGAAGTCCGCCAAGCACATCATTCACACTGAGTTGGAGACCGTGGTATGCATCGATTTCTTTACACAAAATTTTTNAAAAATNCAATCTTGTGTTTGCTTTATCAGGTTTGGGGGCGACAACCATGTGGCGAGAGTGAAAAGGGGGGCTNTGGAACAGAGAAGCTAAACGAAGCTAATTTCGTATGCAAGGCGCACAATGTTTCGTGTTTGCTCCGCGTGCTTGTTTTCCAAACAAGATTTGCCGCAACTTCACATGCGCTGCGCGGCTCTGCTGCTATTTCCCCTTCTCCGTTTCCGCGTGAACCATTGACGTCATGCGGACAGTTAAATCGCCGCGGCACGCTCTTTCGCGGAAGTGACGGAGTCGATATTCCAGCCTGACGCGGAAATGACGCGATCAGTATTCCAGCCTGCCGCGAAAACAGCGTCGGCGATATCCCTGCCAGTCGCACTTGCTTCGTGCTGCTCCGCACAGCAAGTCTCATGATATCCGGGTTGCGACACGTCACTGCTCTCAGATAGAGCTTCGTCTGAAAGCACATGTTTGGGTCGTTCTTGCTCCTGGTCACAAGTTAAGATCGCGTGATTGCCACAGCAAATCGGTTTCAAATCCTTTGCGCCAGCCAAGAAAATAACCATGTTTTGTGCAGTTACCATATAAGTACTGTAAGCTTTAAGTTGAAATTAATCGAGCGCGCTAGATTTAATTACAGGTGTACAATCAACGCTTTCGTTAGCGTATGGAGTGCTCCAAGATCTAACTCGTATTTGCGTCGCCTTTTCGAAGCTTTTCTCTGAGCGCACGCTAACAAAGGCTACGCAGTGGTACACGCTAACATGCGCGGTGGTACACGCTGGCATACATAGTGATACATACTGACATACACAGTGGTGCACACTGACATACACAGTGGTACATATTTCGGAATATTCCCCGACTACCAGGTACGTCCTTCCTGGCAAATTGACGAATGTCTTTTTTATCTTGGGCATAGGAAGTGACTGAGGTAGTTTCAGCTGCGGACGCTTTTCTCAGTTTTTCATGGCCTCTTCATTGGTAACGCATTTTTGGGATAGGGTGACTTACGCAGGTATGGTGGATTTCCAGTGAGCGCGACGACAGCAGTTGAAACCTCCACTGCACAACTCCCATCCTTAGACGCTGTTATCAGCGGCCGTCGCGTCTGCTTTGTAATCTCACCACTTAGACTTGACGCAGACGGCTTTTTCCAGTTGCAGGACCCCTAATCAAAGTCATCGCTGAGGTAAATGAATTGTAAACAACGGTATGTTTGCATTTCGCTTCAAGATTTGACCCGAAAATGCCGACGCTTCTGCAGCACCGAACTATTCTTCAGTGTCGGCGAAGCTTCCGTTCCGTAAATTGTTTCGTATATTCGTAACTTTCACTGACAGCCTCTTGTGGATTGTGTATATTTTCATTGTAGAGGACGGACAAGTTTTTCCTTCGCACAAGATATTTTCTATTCTTTTCAAATTGTCAACGAGAAAAATCAAGTTTTTTATGAAGTCACAACCCTTCCTGCTTATGATGAAACAATAGCACAACGTCACTGGCAGAGTCCCGCAACTATACAGTATAGTACTAACACAATCGTGTTGTTTTGATGTTTGGAGGACAAACATCAAAGTGATATTTTAAGGCCATTTTGATTGTATCAAAGTACAGCTGCTTATAAACTATTTTCATGGTATTTCTCTAGAAAACAATTTTAACAAAACCGTGAAACATTTACAGTTGTAAATACGTACGCAACCGTGATCAACACTATTCAGAGACATCACTAAAAAGTCGATTTTAAACCCCCCCGATCGTGCTGCTAGGATGGTTGGAATTTTCATAACGAGAACAGTGTGTTCGAGTTTGTGGCAATAACGACGCGGTTGGAATTGTAGTTCACGGTCTCTTGATTGGTAGTATGACAAAAATCCCCTTTAATTATTCAAGCCCTTTACGGCCTTACCGATAGCGAATTACATTACATTGAGACCGCATTCAAAGCACAATTGTGCGGATTTTCCTTTCCACGTCTCGAGTACGCATTCCTGCTCCAGATGACCTCATCGCGATTGTCAACCGAATATCATGTCTGGAGAGGTTATGTGAGGTCACAAGTACCATGAGGGTTATGTTAGGTCACAGATATAATGGCATTTTTTGCTCCATCCACCATGACCGATTTTTGACGCAGGTGAAAGCCTCAGCCAGTACCGTTTTTGGTTTTTGAATTCCAAACCAGGTTTTTATTTTGAATTCCAGTGGCATTTTGATTTTGAATTCCAAAACTTCATTTAAATTCCGCATGTTTCTTGTTAGACATGACAAATAACTGTGTACCCTGTTCAGCAACCAGCCTTGCAGGTGTGGCCGCAACGCCAGATTCATTACAAAATGAATTAAAGCGTGCTGATGCTTTTCGACACAAATCCCATCTCATTTCTTTGTGTGTGTCTCGTCTGCAGTATTCCCTCTAAGAAACTTATACACTGAGCAGATGTTTGTTTGTTTTGGCGAGTATGATTATTTTAAAACTGCGTTAGCAGATTTCTGAATCAACCACAAACTGTCCACCGAAGGGAATCCTTTCACAGGAACCAGTAACTGGAATATTTTTTCATCAGTTGTTATTCAAGTAGAATCACATACTTTATGAATTATAGAAAACTATAAAATCTAATCAAAATACAAACGAAGCACAGATTTAATTCAAATAGCCTCTTGTGTTTACGCTTTTGCCATGTTTTAGATTGTCGGAAGTGCGCGAGAATGAGATTTCACTGCGCAAGTGGTCTGGTGGTAGTGCGCAGTTGCGCGCCTTACAGGGAACACTGCTCGTCAGAAACATGCTAAGTGGTTTCAATAAATGTAGTCATAACGCTTTTTTACGGAAGGAATGTCCTCAGGTTGAAGCCTTCCACTGTTTTAATCTCAATCAAAAGGTTGAAAGATCAATCCCCGACCACCGTAGCGCTCCTTGGGCGAAGTTCTTGGCCTGCCAGGTAAAAAGCAAATTTCAGGCTTCGACTGCCGGCCGATCATCCTCACTCAAATGATGCAAAAATTCTCGTGAACATTATTTGCTATGGGGGAGTCACTGCAACATGAACTGTTTGAGCTCATGTACATCAAAGAGGGTTGCTTCTGGGATTCTGCTCTGCCCACAATTTGCCTGGTGCTGGTGATACGAGTGGGAGTCTTGAAGCATGGAAATTTTGCTCTTGCGGCGCTGGCGCCTTCCAGACACCTTGCTTCGCTTCCGAGTGAAACCGAAGTTTGTTCACAGCGAGAACTTTATTTAGATTTTTCTATGTATCAGTTGGCGTCACTCGAGCTAATCAATGTTATTCGCGAGTGCACTGTCAGGGTGAGCCTTTAATAGATGTTATTTGCAATCGCGGCAAGTGACGCATATCACAATGACAGGCGTGAAAATAAGCGTTTGCCCAAAGTTGATGCTCAGTGACCAGCCGACATATTCCCAGTAATAAGGAACAATGTACTGCTACGGTCCTTTATTGTTGTCTCACCAAAATAAGGTTGTCGTTGGTGTTCTTGCACCATACCTGTACTTGCACGCTCGGCCAGCAAGAAAAACGTGTGGTTGCTGTCAGTAACAAAGGTGAGATTACTGTAGCGAGACATAGGACTGCAAAACGCGTGTGGTGTCTGTCTTAATATTGTGTGAAGTGTAACCTGCAAACCCTTGCCACTAAAACGATCACTTTGACAAAAATTTTGTTGTTCGTTCGAATCGCTGATTCGAGGCCGGGTTACACTCAGGACACTCTAAACATGACCCCGCCACCCCGTAAAAATCACGAGACCCCATATTCCAGGAAGTGTGGCGGCAAGCACACAAATCGTGAATTTCTGGCAAAAACAACAAAATCAGGTGAAACTTAAGAATTTTCACGAAGTTGTTGGGATTCCACGTGCTTAGAGAAGTTAAATTCCCCCCACCCGGCTGTGGGGTATAGCCCCAACTCCCGTGAGTTGGGGCCTGAGACGCGGTCGATGCCTCCCTGATTAAAGTAACGCATGCGTGTTCATAAAATTTTGTGGAGTTGTTCGAAGTTATTATTTGTTTATTTGTTCACTTATATGTTTGTTTATTTATTTATTTGTCCGTTTTGTTTTTCTTCACCGACGCAGGGAAGCGGCGGCAAATCCACGACGGCCAAGAGTAGCAGCGGGAACGGTTCCCCGAGGACAAAACCGGCCCCGACACCGCCCCGTTCCCGGTCCCTGAGTTCGGAGCCCCAGAAGCGCCGGAACACCGTCTCGTCGACCAGTCCCCCGTCGGTCACTCCCACCACCTTACCCGCGAAGGTTTCCAGCAAAAACTCACTTTTTACCGAACCACGGTCTTCCTTAACGAACGGACACGCTGTTCGAGAGCAAGTGCCCGAAAGCGCCATCGAACTTATTTCGACGCCAAGGTTGGTGCTTGCCTCTAATCGGCTTTTCTTCGTGTTTTATTTTCTCCACCACACCGAGCGAACTGAAAGCTGGAAAGCTTGTTCGGGCAGAACGCCGAAGTTTTTTTTCCGTCAGTTGAAATCCGTGCAAAGTCTGCGGAGACTTTCTACGGATTTTGTCCTTAATGACGTTTCGTAACCGTCCAGGTTTGGACAAAGACCTTTAGCGGTTACGAGAAGGTGTCAAAATGTAGCCCCGCAGTGACAATAGGTATAGTTGGCCACGGTGGGATTTTTACGCTTGGTTTAGTGAATCTCGAAACGCTGTTTTTCGGTCACCTCAACCCTGTCGTTGGTTCTTCTTTGCTTCTCATGACAAATACCCAGGGACTTGTTAAACGTGCGGTGCTCTGGTGAGATTTGCAAAAGCAGGAGCCGCTGCGTGTTTTTTCAACAAATTCATTAAGATACGTTGCCTTTGGTGCTTCATTGCCTTGTGTGTGGTATGTGTGTGTGTGTCTTTCGTCTGTACATATGTGTGTGTCTGTACATGCGTGCGTCTGTGTGTGTTGGTGTGTGTTTGTTGGTGTGTGTTTGTTGGGGTGTGTTTGTTGGGGTGTGTTTGTTGGGGTGTGTTTGTTGGTGTGTGTTTGTTGGTGTGTGTTTGTTGGTGTGTGTTTGTTTGTGTGTGTTAGTGCGTGTGTGTGTTGCGTAACATCTGTCGTTGCAGTTACACTTTTAGCGACCAGCGTCATGATTTTGAATAACCTGTTAGCTTTGCTTGACGAGCAGCAGTTGCCGAGATATGATCACAGTGCAGTGGAAGCACAACATGGACGGCATGCCAAGCAAGAAAGTTATAGGGTTGAATTGCCGAACTGCTCCCTCTGGACGTCGAACCCATGTTTGCGGGTCATCTCGTCGGGAAGGAGATGCCCCATCGGCAGTGGTGCCCGGCTCCCCCATTTGAAATCGGTGCCCCCCATTTTACCTTGGCCCCCCGTTTGCTACATACATCCAATACTGTATTTTTAAAATGTGGCCCCCCTCTCTGGTTTTTGGCCCCCCTGCTGCTAAATCCTGGCGACGGGCCTTGAGAGGCCTAAGGACACTTTTCATGTCCTTTGATTTTAAGTAAAACGATGAACGCCATTGGCCTGGTAAATATGCCTTGGCTGTTCACGCTACTGACAAATCCGCGCTCACCCAGTTCCTTGTATCTTTCCCTGCGCCATTTCAATCTTCACGCGTGGGGGGATTAATGTATCATAAACCGCCAAAGAAACCACAACTGCGTTGAAATTTCCGTCCCACGTGCATTAAGTGGCTGGAGGCTGTTACTCAAGGAAAAGATCGCTGTGCGCAAAAACTTGTTCGGTTTGGCGGTCGTCCTCTGTTGCCTCCAGAAGGTTTGTTGCTTCGCTCATAGGTATGCAGGGGAAGAATAGCGAATTAACCAACGCTTTTACTTAAGGGTTTACAACATAACCATACTCATTTATCAAGAAGTCATTTGAGCACTTGAAGGTGGTTGTCAATCCAATCGAAAACCAGCGATGTTTTCGTTCAAAATTGCAAGCCTGCCTTATGTATTTCTTTTTATTCCTGTTTCTTCTCCCTCATCAGTGCGACTGTCCCGGTATTCAACGACCGCGCATCTTAAACGACGTCAGTCGTTTCGTTGTTGACTGTGTAACGGGCCTCACCTGCACGTTCACGCATGAACAGGCTCAGCCAATCGCGTGCGTTTCATTGCACACCGCCTTGTTGAACAGGAAGTAAAGCGTGACAAGCCGGCGGCGAGCCGAAGTGGGCGTTTGCTGCCGGCTTTTGGCCGGGTTTGCGGGGGCGGTTTTGAGAACACAACAAAATGGCTGTTGCGGTTGCACGGAAGCTGTGACCAGTTCGCAGGATGCGGAAAAATTTACGTTTCGTTTCTGGAAGAACACCATCGTTGATTGCAGCCTTTAAGCCACAGCAGATTTCACCGTCAGCGTGTTTAAATGACGCACAACGACGAGTTCACACGTCAGTGACGCCACAATCGAACTGCGCGTTTTAAAGCCAGCCGTTAAAAACCGATGTTTGTCGTTGGCTTTGAATGAACCTAAATGGAAATGTTTTGTGGAATCTTGGCTGTGATGACAAACACCACGTTTTGCATCGTTTGCCCTCAACAGACTTTATGTGGACACTTAGCTTCGTTCGTGATACGGTCTTGATGTTATCTTGGAGTAAATACGGCGCCCGAGGGTTAATCCTGAAAGGTTTCGCGGTTAAATCTGATCACGGAACACAGAAACCCGGACCGCGTGTTTATTTTTTTCGCGCTTACCTGTCTTTTCCACCCGTCGTTTGTATCTCATCGTATCCGTTCAAAGTGTGCTCGGGAATCAAAAGATCAACGAACACAAACAAACCACAGCTTTAACTCAACAACGGTGCAGCTTTTCAACGGTTAGGCGCGATGCAGCGCATCGACGGCGTGCTTCATATTGAAAACGACCAACGCTTGGGGTTTTGTTGGCAGCTGATGCGGCGAGCGCTACTGTTCATTGGGAAGTTAAAGCTTGTCGCGATCTTTCCGCGTCAATGCTTGATTGTTTCCCACGCAAGGTATTGCGCCAGGGCGAAGCCTAATTATGACGCCGTGGGCGTATCCGTTTGTGACGTAACGCTTCGCTTGGCTACTCGCTGGCGATTGTGCGTCAGCTGAAGTTTTCGGCAGTGTCGTGAATTGCTGCGAGAACAGCAGCACCAAGGTGGTTTGGGCGTTGTGTGGTGCTTTTCAAGTTCTGTTGTTTAAGCTTTTAAAGTCAGCAGGCATGCGCTTGTTCGCACTTCCACCACGCAAGTGAGTGTTCGTAAAACTTGCCAACGCTTAACAGCCGCTTAATGCAGGTGCAGTGGTTTTCTTCAACATGAAAAAAAGCGCAAAAAAAATTTTTTTGCACTCAGCCACTTTCTGTTTATATATTTATTTATCGGAAAAGTTTTGATTTTTCCAGATCAAGCATTTCAGTCTTACTTACTCCTCGTCGTTGTCCAGGCGAACATGGCAAAGTGGCCTGGCTTCGCGCGATACCCACCGGTCACGGCGACACCTCCTGCAACGTTTAACGAGAAAACACCCTATCACAAAGTATTGAGCAAAGTATCGAGTTACGTTCGCGCTGTTTCAGTCATGGAGATATTTTTCGAAAACGTTGCTCTCCGTTATTCGTCGACAACACCTTCCAGAAGCACAAAGCGAATGCTTCGAACTGCTGCCTGCTTGGGACGGGTCCCTGTTTTCACCTGGTATTCGTTGAATCGGATCCAACAAGACGCTTTCACAGCTTTCTGCTTCGATTTACGGCCTGGGTTCGACTAATTTTGAACTGATTTTGATAAAATAAAGAAAATGCAGACAATTTCAAAAGCGGGAAATCATTGCTGCACCACAAAAAGCGACGTCCTTGCGACGTCTGCTCGGTTCGTGTCAGGTATTTATGGCCAAAACGTTCAGGGAGGAAGTCGCAAACGACCACAGACATCAACAGAAAGCAAAACTTTCCCGACCACCTTCATTTTCGACGACTGCTCAGCTGCTGCAGATCTATCGACTGATTGTACGTCATTTTATCGATTTTGGCCTTCAATTACCTGCCATTTTGACCTTAAATTGACCTGCAACCAATTTGACCTTAAAATTGACCCGAACCATTTTGCCGTCAAATAGATCTACGCTGTACGTTAGTTTTGTTATTTCCACGCAACAACTGGGCATGATGTCGACCCATGCAGAGGCCGAAACCTGAGGGGGAATGTGGGCATATTCTCACGCTGATACTTCACGTTCTAGGACCTAGGTGGTACTGTATGTCCGCTTGCTCACCTGCCTGAACAAACCAGTGCTTGCCTTATGCAGTACGGCCTGTTGTGAGCTTCCGGGCTTCGGAATGCTTGTAGCCACGAAACGGCAAAAAATCAGTTTAAAGAATCATGTCGGTTTCTATGCAACTCCTTGGTTTCCTATCCCCCAATCAACAAACATACAGAAAAGACCAAGTTTCACCCACCCCCCCGTTGTCATCACATTGCGCCGCCCTATCTGTTCAATCTTCGGAATGTGCTCTTCAATTTTTTTCCTGGGACAGCACTAGCTCAGTGGCAAAGTGTCCGCCTCTCAATTGAAAGGTGGGGTGTTCGATCCACGGCCACTGAGTGAACTTCCGTAGCACTCCTTGTGCAAGAGTGTTCACCCAAAATCGCCCCGGCAGGGGGCAAATTTCAGGCTTCGCCCTGCCGCTAACTGCCGTCACCAACACTTCGAATGAAAGAAAGAAATTTTTTTCCTTCGTTTTGTTCACGCGGAGCATAGTACGAGGAAATTTGAACGTCTGGTTGCTCGCATTTCAATTTTCCCTGCACGCTTAGCTTGTCATTTGTGCTCCAATGACGAACATGGCCGTTCACTTTTAAACTGACCTTTGACCCCTTGTCTTCAACAGCGAAATCGAAAAGTTGGAAACGACGATATCGAGGTTGCAGAATGAACTCCAGGTGGCGCGCAAGAGCGAACTGAGTATAAAAAGCGCAGTCGAGTCGTTGGCCAACCAGGAAAAGGCGGCCAAGTACGATCTGGTTCAAATGCGCAAAGAAAACGAAGTTCTGCAGACGAAGTAAGGTCAAGTTTGTTGTTGTCGTTATTATATGTTTGGTGAAACGCAGAGTACTGTTCAAGGAAATGCACCACATATTTGTATATACGAAAACAATTTTATTCTGCAAAGGTTCCATTTGCGGCTGGAACATAACGATTTAAAGTCGATCACTTGTAGTATTTTTCATCGTTTAAAAGCAACTGTTTAACGCTTGGCAACGTTGCATCGTGTTGGTGCCCTTCATCCAACCATCAGGTTGTTGTTCAAAACTGTCTTTTACCGAACGGCAAACACAAATCCGAGAGTGACAGTGTATGCTGCAGTCTTTTCAACCGGGGTCCCGCAGAGCCTCAGGGTTCCTTGAGTGGTCACCAGGGGTTCCGCCGAAACAGACCGAGTTTGCCTGGGACTAAATTCGCAACCATAGTTCTATCCGGTTGTAGCGATATAGACACTTGGATCATTGCATAGGGTTCCATGAGCAACGCAAACATTTGCGGGAGGTTCCTCTGCAGCAAAAAGGTTGAAAAACACTGCTCTATTGATACATCGTCTCGCACTGCTTTGCCACTGCATGCTTCATTGCTCAACGTAAGAGCGCGTCCCTACCATGACAGAGGTCGTGGGTTCGATTCCCACTGTCACCTGTTTCGGCTCCATGGCCTTTAATGTCAGCTTTCGTAGATGGTATCACCAGAGTTTTATTAGGATAGAAAGAAGATTCGTAACGAGCGTGCTGTAGGTCTTATAAACCTTTCTTCTCTGAGCGCAATGTCCTGTACTTAATAAATAAAAACCTTGTCTGTTCAAGCCTTTTACTCAGAACCCTTCCGTTGATCGTAGTTTCCAAGCTACTGTTGTTTCTCAAGCGGTGTGAAAATGCCGTGGTAGATGTTTGAGCAAATTTCTATGGTGGTGCGCGTTCAACTGTCGATGCCCCGCTAATGAAACTATGCTGCGGCGCCGAAGAATGAAGTTAAGCCGCTTTACTTGTTCTACACACTGACATCGCTCGCCTGCAAGAGCTCTAAAACTAAACTGACGCAGGACAGTGGTTTAAGAACTGCAGCATTTCCATGAACGACGTTTTGCCTTCGTAGATACCACATTTGTAAGTTGATTATACTGTAAAGTAAAAGGAACCGCAGGTAGCAAGTCTACATCGCCAGACGTCCCTTGTTGACAGCGTTGTGACGAACATTAACTTAAAGCAGTGCTGCACAACCTTTGCGCTATTGCCGGCCGCATGACGCATATTTTCGGGAATTACAACTGCCAGTGAGTTCAAGATAATTTATTTTTTGACATTTGTTTCTATTCTGCTGTTTGGCAGTCTTTCTACTAAGTATCGTCACATGTAGACAAAGAGTATTTATTAATGCACGGCCGCCATGACATATATTTTAAATTGCATGTGCACGGCTGCATAGATTTTTATCGAAAACCGCAGTTGTGCACCTCTGTCTGCATCAACATTAGTACAAGTTCACTGTCGCTTTGCTCCCCTTGTTGCTGAGCAAGCACGCCCGCAAATATCGTGCGCTTCAACGCAGGCTGCAAAACTTATTTACGAGCAAAGAAAAGGACAAAATAAACATCCAGTCGATGGAGAAGCGACTCAAGTCCGAAGCCGACATCCGATCGAACGCCGAAAGGCTCTTAAAGGAAGAGAAAAGGAGGAGGAAAGAGGAGGAGGAGAACGCGCGATGTGCGGCGGCGGCGATCGCCGAGTCGAGCAGGTTATTATCTCATCTTTTCATTAAAAGTGTCTTAAGGGTAGAGGAAAAATTCTTGGCAGTATCAATAGCTACTTTTCGCGATAACAAAACAAGCGCTGTGCGGCATTTTTCAGTGTGTTCTTAATTTTACAAACCACCGCGAAACAGTATTATTACTGTTCAGGCAAAATTATTGTAGACGCTCGAAACAACCAAAGAAGTAAAAGTCAAAGTTCTTATCTTCACAGGACATGCACATTGTTCCAAGTTAAACGTAATTTACTAACTGTCAAAATTCCAGACATTGGACCATTTTAAAAACTTAATTTCGGACGCAGATTTTACCACTGAAATTCCGGATATGTCCGGGACATGCCGGTGTCAAGCGAAATTCCTGACCTGTGCGAAACTTGTGACCTGTTATTGTTTCTCAGTTGTTTTGCTCCTCAGAATAAGGAAATAAAGAGAGGCAATTACTTATTTGATGTGTGTTGTGCAAATTAAAACATTTTGGTTCGATATCATGTACCCACAACAAGCTGTAGCACGAGAATAACTTTTACCATTGAAAATTTTCAGACTTAGTCGTTGACCTCAAATATTTTGCATTTTCTCACCCCAGAACAAATCCTACCCCGACACACTTACCTAAACACTAAACCCTGAGGCTGAGTCCTAATCATCAGCTTTCTCCGCTTATTTTATATGTAGTATATTACCCTGTGCATGCGCGCATGGCGTGAAGTCAGATATTTCCCAAGTCAGAAATTTGGCTTGACGCCAGGCGTATGGCAACCCTCTTAGATGGAGGGGGGCGATGCAAGCGTGATCCAAGCTCAAATACCGTTCGTCCTTCTAGGATCACGTGACCGTAAAGCCAGTTACGCTTAGTTTCCATTCCCAACACGTCATGGATTATTTCATCACACTTTGCTTCGAGATGTGGGTTCGCTTCATTCGTCGCCGACGCAGGAGGAAGGTCGGACGGGTGTAAGTTGGAGCTTGAAACTATACGTTCTGGGCACTTGTTCGCGCTTTTGGGATAATCCACACAACGCATTGGGCTGAAACCGCGGCCATTGACACGTAATAATGATTTGCTGCTTGTTTGATGGAGCGCTTCTCGACAACGGCGCGATCCTCGCGAGTCGCTGAGTTCGGAACGTCTCACAAAACCGCAGTTTCGTCGAGTTGCCAGGGTTAGCTGCCGCGTAGGAAGGAAGTAATGTCAGAACCAGCCAAGGGAAGCAGGAGTATTAAACGACCCACACGTCATAGTTGGTCGTTGGTTTTGTTGCGATCGGAAATGCCCGAGCGGCATATGCGCAAAGCTTCGCACTGCGGCAGCAAGCAACAATAGAGATCACCCGACGAGCTCAGTCTGTTGCTGCTTGTTCGCACAACAGATATATGAGTGTTGTTCTTCGCGCACATCCCGTTTGTGGTGAATCACACATTCAACGCAACGCCACCCAAGAGGTTGCAACAATACACCCCTTAATAACATTTTCAGTTTTTTCCCCCGATGACGTGACCTGGTGAATACACTTCATTTGCACTGTGGGGAACTTTCTTTTTCTGGTCTATTACAAGTATTGGTGGGGAGCCTATTTACTGTCACGGGCCGCACAAATTGTGGATTATCGCTGGCGGGCCGTAAATTACAACTGATTGTATCCTACCATTCTACCCTCATCTTATTACGAAGGATAGAGGCTTCTTATGACACACTGTACCTACTTATCATAGAGCTTCGTTTTTTGCGCGACGTTGTGCTCTAAAATGGGTAACGAAAATTCTGATGCGGGCTATATCAAATGTTCACGCGGGCCGCATTTGGCCCGAGGGCCGCAGGTTCCCCACCCCTGCCTTACAGTTTGGCGATGCAAACATTACTCCTCACGACTGTCACCGAATAATTGTTGATCGTTCACAATACTATGTGCCTAGTGTTGCGTGACGCGCTCATCCGTTATCCCCCTTCCCCCCCAGGAACGACAAAGAGGCGGCGGATCTTCTGAAGCAAATGAACAAAGACCTCGAAGAAGAAATCGCCAGAATACAGAAGAAGTTGAAAGAGAGCGAAGATGAATGCGCCAGTCTTAAAAAAGAAGTGACGGTTGGTGAAGAAATGTCTCGTAAGCGCCTGATTCGTAGCGGTTTTTACGCTTCGTTTCGTAACAATGCGAAACAATGCAAGCCCATGTTTGCCGACAACGCTCGCTTTTGTAGTTTTTTGTCCAAATAAAACTGGGGCTTTAGCAGCGCACTTGAGTTTCGTTTCTCTGCTTTCCAGCAATCGATACTTCTGAGGTAGATCGGTGAAGTGCTTGTAATGAACGCAGTAGTTGGAATAATAGTTGGAATGATTATTATTGTCTTTAAGGCGCCACCTTTGTTGGGAGCTGTAGAGAGCTAGAACTTATTTCGGCTGCCCGGACACCTCACGAACCCACGCATTAACAGAACTACCGTCTCGTATCCCCTGCAGCAATTGCTTACGGGATGGAAGATAATATAATCAACGCAATACTTGTCACAAATGAAGCAGCAAGCTTCAAATGCTATAGATCGTTAGTTGCAGTTTCTGAAACACAGAATAAACAAAACTATGAGCATCCTACCAGCACAGCTTTATGCTGAACAAATAGACTTCATTGTCGGTTAGCTGAACGCGCGACAAATAATTAACATTGAGGAAAGCAAACGGCTGTGGTTGTTAAGCGTAGAATCAACACAACTGCAATCGTAATTTCAATGCCAGCGCTAACTAGTGAACTACTTCTGGCCGCTAACCCTCCGATCGCAAACAGTAAAGCGAAAGTGGGATGCCACAATTCATATGTTTGTTTTTCGTGTTTTATCAGAAAATTCGCTGTTTCGAATCACTGGGGAGAATTTGAGGTTTGCGCTTAAAAAGGGGGCAAACCTACAGCTCGTTTTGCGCGAGGGGGGTGAAGGGCAACGAGTCGTTGACCCGTCGCACCCGAAACCCCACTGATGTACGCAGTAGGGTGACGGAACCGCAGAACTCGGAAGGCGGTGCTGTACGTGAAATGTCGCCGAACGGATTTGAAAGATGCGCGGCGCCGATACGATTGGTCATGTCGATACGGCTCATCGCATCGCCGAGCAGGGGTCTTACGCTTGGTATAATACATCAGTGTTTCACGGAAAACTTTGTCGACTATTTTCAGGAGCTACAAAGTAGCAAGTCGCAAAAAGATTCGGAAACACTGATGTCGGCGCTGGAGGCGATGCAAGACAAGAACCTGATGCTGGAAAACTCACTAAGCTCCGAGACGCGGCTCAAGTTGGACCTTTTCTCTGCGCTGGGCGAAGTCAAGCGACAGCTCGAGCTCGCCAACTGTGAGTGTTCTACATGAGAGTGATTGTTTCGTGTTTGTTCAACGCGCGCGACGTTCAATGTGAACGAACAATTGACCGCTCAGTTGACAGCGCACGATTTCCTCCCCATTCCTTCGATCACCAGAGGATTTCTGTTCGGGCGAGATGCTTATAACAACCAGGAGAATATTATTCTCCGGAAGCTGAAGCCTCTTCTGATGACGTCACTGCCCGTTGCTTATAATGACGTCACTTCCTGGTCATTTCTGATGACGTAGCCTGTAACTATTTTTCTGTGTACGTGCTAACGCGCATGCGCAGGCAAGGTGTGCACCTGCATTCATTTATCAAACCCTGCGCATCTCTTTACTAATTACTGAGAATTTATTTCCGTGTTAGATTTTTTCTTCATTTGAGTGCCTCCTGATAAAAGCGACGTGCACTTGGCGGCCGATTTGTAAGTGGTTGTGACGTATTTAAATGACCTTTGACATGTTGCAAGACCAATGAGCATAGTTCTTCAGTCATTGCAGATGCTCAGCCTAGTTCGAAATCTGGCTCCCTTCCGGTAATAATCAAAGTCTTATGTCGTCACAACGTGCACGTCTCGCGCAAGTCTGAACTTCGGGCTCCAAACAGGGCAGCTGGCCGTTTCGGCCAAGAGCACTGTGGCGCTCTTTCAAAGATAAATTAAACATTTCAAGTCCGAATGGAGGTCAAGTGTGGGCTCCACCAACATTCCGTGATGATAAGAGAAATGTTAATAGTTTTCAAAGTGAACGGTGCAGCATGTTGCGTCAAGGGGTGCGGAGGCCCCTCGAAAAGGTCTTGAGTAGACATAGGAACCGCAGGTGTAGGGTTGACATTTAAATCATGACACTGTTTTTAATGTGTTTTGTGATGCCGAAACCGAAACTGTCTCTCAAATGACTTTTGCAGCATAAACTCGCTTTGTTACCATCATCAAAATTCACTAAAATCTTGCTTCACGGCCATCTCGGTATTCAGATGAAATCGTTGCGTTCTCTCAAAATGTTTTTGCAGTCATCAAGGTCAAACCTTACAAAAAAACTATGGCCTTAAACTGTGTTTTCAACCTTTTTGCTGCAGAGGAACCTCCCGCAAATGTTTGCTTTGCTCATGGAACCCTCTGCAATGATCCAAGTGTCTATATCGCTACAACCGGATAGAACTATGGTTGCGAATTTAGTCCCAGGCAAATTTCGGCGGAACCCCTGGTGACCACTCGCGGAACCATGGGTGTCGGAAGGGGGGGGAGCAGAGTAGGGCCAAGCCCCCCTGGATTTTGAAAATTTCAGCAAANAAAGGTTGTTTTCAACGTTTTGAGTGGGAAAAAACAAATTTCATCACTTCTGGCCCCCCTAGAAACATTTTGGAAAAATCCCCTTGTGTCCCCCCCCTTTGGAAAAATCCTTCCGACGCTCATACGCAGAACCCGGAGGTTGAAAAACACTGCCGCAAAATGACAATTGCAGAACTTGCATTTTAACGTCACATTGTTTTATGTCATTGCAGATGCGCTGGGAAAGCGAGACGCTGAGGTCCGAGATTTGAAGGGGCGTCTGACGGAACTCCTGTCCCTACTCCCCGAGCCCCATATGCGCGCCGCGACCCCCCACTACTCAAACAGTTTTTTGGAGCGCCAACCCATGGTCCAAATCACCCCCAGCCAGGAGTACCCCAACGCGATCGTGGCCATGGCCAACCAGAGCCAACCGGTGCCCGGGCCAGCCATGGTCCAGCCGGGCGCGATGACCATGAACCAGCTGGGCCACTTGACCCCGGTCCACCTCGACCCGAACGCCGCAATGTACACTCCCAGTTCGTCTGGAGTTTAAACCGTTTGTTCGCTCACAATAACGTTTTCGCGCCATGCGTCACCATTCGGCGTCTTTTGAAACTAAAACCCAGCTCGTGATTGGTGGAAACCCTATCGACGCATTCCTTATTTATTTCCCCGCGTTCACCAGACCTTTGAGATGCGACGGCACGCGCGACTGTTACGTAACATTGGAGAGAAAGCTCGTTAATTATTATACACGTAAGCCCCAACCGCGACGCTTGCGTTCTGTAAACAGGGATTCCCCCTGTTGTTTTTTTCTGGGAAGTCACGTGACCCACTTCGTTCAGCAAGCGTTGTAATAAACGGAAGGTATTTTTATGCTGTCTGTGTGCGTGTCGGTGGATTGTTGCTTTGGCAGTTTTGCTTCCCTGTCCCTTATTACTCCTGCTGTCTTTCTCTGCTGCTCTTCCTCCCCTTCCGGGGAGGAACAGACCCACGTAGAACGCGCGCGTCGTGTTACTGATGAGCACAGTCCTGTAGCCGCCTGTGACGCAACAAGGAGGACGAACAGTGCAGCAGTGTTTCTCTATTTTTCTCGATCGCGTGTCTCGCCGCTGGTTGGCGCAGCACCAAAGTGGGGAGGAAATACGACGACGTCGACCTTTTGTTACGTCGGCGACCAATCTCAATCGAACCCGTTTGGTTTTATAGCATCACGACTTCTGGTTTGTTTGCACTTAACCGCTATCTATTTGCCGCCAACTCGAAAACCGAACGAGGAGCACTGCAGCCTGGCCGTCCTGCGACCCCCCCCACTGAGACTGTTGACCTTTTCTGCTTTAATTCCTGATCGGTCATCGCTGGCGTGTCGTGTGCGCTTCATAATTGGTTGTGGTTGTTGCTGCGTACCCCCCCCTCTGCTACCGCCCCACCCCCCAGTGTCTCTTTGTTCTTCGCACCACCGCATCTCATCAAATATCTTTACGTGTCTCGTTCGGAGGCGGCGCCTTTTCTTTTTGTAAATCGTCCTCTTGTCTGTCCGACTCAGTTCCACTTGACGAGGTTAAAATACACGCGTGAAAACTTCACGAGCAGTGGTGGTCGTTCTTATATTTTAGCCTTGGACAGAGCAGCAGGGAGTGAATCAATGAAGCGTTGGTGCCAGGGCTTGGTGCAATTACCCAGGGCGGCTTGACCCCCTAGTTGCGGGCCTTATTGGTCCAATGCCTTTCGCCTGGACTCCCCCCTCGTGAATAGATTGATTGCTGAGCTTCGAACAGTGGTTCTTAACCAGCGGGGGCACGAGTTCTTACGCGACCCACAACATTGAAAGTTTAAATCATTGAATTCCCCAGTAAATACATTTGTTTTTACAGCTTATTTTAAAAGAAGTCAGGGGGGACTTTAAAGGACAATTAAGGGGAGCATGGTAGAAAAAAAGGTTAAGAACCACTGGCTTAGAAATGGTTGGGAAACGTAATTATCACGGGCCACGTAAATGGTGGATTATTCGTTGGCGGGCCTTTATCTAGGTACGAGGAGGGATTCTCAGTCTCTTGCCACACTAAGTATCCGCTTGTTAAATAACTTCGTTGTGCACTCTAAATTAAGTAACGAAAATTCTGATGCGGCCCGTATGCCCCCTCACCGTGGCTCTGAAGTACAAACTACCAACACAGCATGGATAGGCGCAAATGTTCTTTCGAAGATCAGCACAGGTCATGTCGTCGACGACAGCAGTGAATCGAATTTTGACATGGCGACACAGATTGCAGCAACAGTTTGAACTATTATATACAAACAACACCAGCAGTTTGAGGTATGAACACGTCACAGTAAAGCGTCTACGTAAGCACAGCACCAAGCAACAGTAACTACGTCATCACTAGCAGAGCACATAAGTACGAACGCATAAAATACTGGATGTTGTTGTAATCGCTTTTTAAAATAAAAAAGTGCTTCACAGCAGTTTGACCAACACCAAGTGGAAAACACCGGCATATTGCGGGTTTACTTGAGCTTGTGGCAGATTTTCACATCAGCTGGTTACGCAGACATGGCAAGTGCTGCGCGGTGAATGCTGACGAATCACCCACGTTGATGGTTTTGATCAAAGCTGTGGAGCCTGGACTCAAATTTCAGGCTCCGGCTCCAGGTGTCCAAGTTTCCTGGGCCCCGGCTCCACACCCTCTAGTTTTAATGGAGGTAATACACTCGAACCACACTCACCGACAGCACATAGATATGCTGGAAATGGCACGTAGCAGAGCAAGACGGATTGCACAGATAAAAACGCGGATGTGATTTTTGAAGATGAGCAGCAAATCGAATTTTGACATGGCGACACAGATTGCAACAACAGTCCGAACTGTACAAACGACACCAGCAGTTTGAGATATGAACACGTCAAAGTAGAAACGTCTGCGCGAGCACAGCACCAAGCAACAGTGACTACGTCATTACTAGCAGAGCAGAAAAGTAGGAACGCACAAAATAAAAGTTTGAAAATACTGGCTTTTACTTCACGGGCGCGGATGAATTTGCGGTTTGGGCAGAAAAAGTGTTTCTCAGCAGTTTATCGGCACCGCGGTATTTTCACAACAGTTCATCAACGCCGGGAGTGTTTTCCGATGAAACCACCGACATGCTGCGGGTTTTTGGCGGGGAAACACTGGAACGAGCTTCCACCCACGACGGGACCTGAACAACAAACATTGTTTGTTCGACAACAATAACATTGTTGTTTAACAAAGTACGCGAATAGCTAGCAACGTTTTGTCAGTGCTGGAGGATGACTAATTAATTCAGAATGGCGAGTAATTATAAGCGTAGCCAGTTCCCCCCAAAAATTTCCAGCGTATCGTGTCATTTTGTGGTTTGAGAGGTGGTGTGCCAAACACTAAGTTGCTCGCCTCAAAATCCCCTCCCCAATTTTGGGCTGGCTACGAATCTGCGAGTAACGATCAGTATTAGACGGTCAAGACCGTACATTTTGCAAAACTTTATAAAGCTTTTTTTGGGCGAAGGATTCACTCGCCACCTGTTCCATGCAGCATTGTTTGTTTAACTTTCGGTTCTTAAGCTTTGCCCTCGTAAAGTTTATTATTTTAGTAAACTGAAGGTCATGCGACAAAGACGAAAAATTGAACAGCAGTTCATGTAACCTCGGTTTTCATCGGGCGTGGTGACGTGTTTATTGCGTAGATTGGCGCTGAGGAGGAGACAGAGCGCAGCGCATTCACACTTGAGCTGGACGGAGTCGACTGTCACGACTCCATCCCCAAAACATCTGCTCAATTACAACCAGTTTGGAAAATTCCAAAGATCGACTCTGTCTAAACTCCGCCAAGTCTTAATGCTATACAATGATATGCACGTAATGTTTACTGGAAAACTGTGACCAGCACAGGAAGATGTTTCGCTTGAAACCTGACGCATTTTGCCAGATCCAATCCACACACACACCTGTATTCCGGTGAAAGCCTGAAGCGTCCCACACCAGACAGAAAAGCCAGCAACCATGGCAGATGTACATTTCACTTGTTTGAAAGAGTAAAGTACGTTTCGTCTGTCGGCGTCGTAGAACGACAGGTAGTCTGCGGCAAAAACGAATCCGCTTTTAATTGCAGTGAGTCACAAACATCGATCCGCGTCCACCATAAACTCACAGTAATCGATCAGAAAGCAGGCAAGGTTGGTCTGCGTCAGACTACGAAGCAAAACAGGTTTTTAAATGCAAAGAAAAACAAACTTACAAAACAACGCCATAAAATATAAAACTGCTGGTTGCTTTTGGAAGCGGTTTGATATGTTCATACTTCACAGCATCGTATTTAAATTCCGCGTATGTCGCATCCACTCAAAAACGTCACATTTACGGTATTCCACAACCACCACAACGTTTGAAGCAAGTGACAGCGCTGGTGAGGACGCCTTTGAGTTGACAAGTTATTCTTATTGGCTGCACTTCTAAATAAAGGAACCAACATCAAATCCAGCTTATCAAAACAAGGACATACTTTGTTGAGGGCTGAAAAAGACGCCGAACTTGGCCGGGACGATACCTGGGTCCAGGTTTTTCATCTTGTTGTTGTGTTTCGCAACAAACGTATTCTGCGAAGAAGTCGGATCAACTTTTAACCAATCGATGACGAACACTGCATCATCAATGATTATCGAAATATTCTATTTTCAGTTTCGCGCCGTGCGCGTTTGAGCGAAAGACAAGTAGAGCGATTTGCTATTTTACTGAGAAGGGGAGTCTGTCTCGAGGGAAATCGGAAATAATTTTACGTGATTCAAATTTTCTAAAAAGCTAAATTTTTGAACTTTCTTAAGCAGCATCTGGCACTTTGCACACAAACGCTAGGACGCACTGCCTCAGGCAACCAGCAGAACAAATATCCAGCATTTGCTTGAAAAGCTTCACCAACCGCTCAAAATTCAAAGCTGTAGGGGAACCACCCGCACTGGTTATCGCGAAAGTGGTGACGTAAGCAGGTCGTGACGAGCAAACCAACGCTTTACTATTCATCTAAAGCAGGGGTGAATCTCAACCTTTACCAGCATGTGGTCCAATTAATAAACAAACAGAGGGTCCATGGCCCACCGACCATACAACTTCTCTAATACGACAACTGTTGCACATGGATGGAGCAGGAGTAAAAACAACATTTAATAACACAACGTGCACTACAATCAAAATGTAATGGCTGAACCTGTTCGTTGTTAGAAAACATAGATAACCGAGGCTCAATGCATGATATCGGATAGATCAAGGCAACTTGAACATTAAGCCTGATTCTAGATTTCGTTTTTCATGGCAACAAGCGCCCTTGTTTTCGAGGGTCATCTCACCAGACGCACTCAATTTTAATAATATAGGGCCGTGGCCCGTCAAAAAGTCTTCCGTAGTCCACTAGCGGGCCATGGCCCACAGTTTGAGAAACCCTGACCTAAAGCCCGACACAGGAGTCGATGAACTAGTCCGGTTGATGTGAGCTTCTCACAGCTTGAAGGTGAGAAACAAACAACGCAAAGAACTCGTGCAACTTACTTCCTAACCAGTGGATTGCGAAGGTATAAGTGGGCCGTGCACACTTGGGCACGAAATGTCTTAAAACTGAAACTGTGAATGCCACCCTGCGTGTTTCCTATCAATTCTCGACTTGATCTGATCATATCCAACACGCAAGCTCAAATTTCGCACCAAAAGTGAATTGCAAGCGTTTTTTTGCGTGCTTTGTTTGCCGCCACAGCTTATTACGAACCGCTGTATGCCATCTTATGCTGAAACATCAGCTTGCACCAAGCAATGGCGGCAAAGCTTTTTGTTCAAAGCAACTGAAATATGGGTTTAGTAAAGGTGGCTTAACACATAGGTATGAAAATGTATGCTGCTATGCATCGAGCACTGTCAGCAAGGCAACAACTTTGTGCGAACAGACCCTTGATACTCTTGTCTATCAACGCTTGCAAGCAGCTTCGCGATTTGTTACCAGTGACCAGTGAGTGGTTTGATGAAAATGTAAATGTTCCAGGGAAGTGAGTTGAACACGTTTGCACGAATATTTCAAATCCTCGAGTTCGGAGTCAGCGCAAAACTTTTCACTGCTTTCAACACCTCATATTTTCTATGTTTTTCAGACGCAGTCAGTAGTTGATGTACTTTGTGTTCTANCCACTAGACAAGACCGCGGATCTGAGTTCATTTGCAGGAGCAGAAAGAAGTGGCAATGGAAACATTTTTAACGTATAGCTGTCGTAATAGTAAAGTCATCTCAAACGCAACTAATGAGGCTGTTTTTTTGGTCACAGACCAATTTTTTGGGGAATGACCGAAAACATAGACGAGTGAAAACTGTTACTGCGAGTTTTAAATTTAATACTATTACGGGACAATTGTCCAACATGTCTCCGCGAAAAAAGCTGCTAGGAGGAGACACAGGTTGTTGAAAGAGAAGCAGCACAGACGATTAGGAGCGACAGAAGGTGGGAGGAGGGTTGAAACGAGATCGCACCACGCACATACCTGGATCCATCTGTTCACCGTCACGCACCACGAGTTCGGTGTGCGACCGAGCTGATCGTAACGGCTCAGTGATTTTGACGTCACGCCGATACTGTACGTCTTGCAATCGTCCAATGGCGTCACTTCGAAGTACACGTCATCCTCGGGGATGTGGGTGTCGCCTGAAGCGTTGTGAAGATGAGTTTAAAATTAAACCCTAACTACGTGGGTCACTACGTGACTCTAGCTTGCGCACCGCGGGCCAAATGTGGCCCGCGTGAACATTTGTTATGGCCTTCATCAGAATTTTCGTTTCCCAACTTAGAGTACAACATCGCGTCAAAACGAAGCTCCATGACAAGTAGGTACTTAGACAGTAAGTCAAGAGAAGTCACTCTTCCTCATAGTTAGATCAACGTAGAATTTTAGGATAACATTTATGGATTTTGCCGCCCGCCCGCAGTAAAATGCACAATTCACGCGGCCCGTGATAGCAAGTAAGTTTCCCACTCTTGCCCTAAATTATGCGTTGGAAACAGACCCGCAACCAGGGGGGCAACCGGGCAATAGTCTCCCCCGAAATTTTCAAAAACATGTTTAGTTGTTAGGGCTACAACAAATTTTGCCGTTCCCCTTCCGGAAATATCAGCTGGTTGTTGCTGGACCTGGTAAAAAATAGATTTTGCTATTTCGCCGTTGAAATGAAGAACTACGTCACGTCGTTACTTGACTCAGAACCGTCGCTAGAAAGTCTTCATTAGAGGGGGATTCACGTTTGTGCTGGTGGAAGGGGGGCTTGACATTCTAAAATTGACAAAATCTCCACTGATTTACAGGGTTTCTTATTTCAATTTGGGAGGCTTGCAGCTTTGTTTGGAGGGGTAAGCCCATCAAAGACCCCCGTGGCGACGGGGCTGATTTGACTATTGCCGGAGGTGGAAACGAAGTTGAAGTGAACGCAAATTGCCGGCTGTTTATTCACAGTCGAAGAAACAAGTGGGTTGACTTTCACTCGAGGTGCGCTCATACTTCGCAGAAACCTTTTCACCAAATACTTCATAACGAAATTGATAGTATCTTATCAGACAACAACAGAACAACATGAACCATCAGCGCTAAGATCGCGCGAAAATCGAACAATTATCAGCAAACATTTTGCATCCAAGTAAAACCCCACAGTTCACGGGCACTTGCGTTGACATGGGAATATCGAGTTATAGACACACCACACAATTAATAACAAATTAGGTACGCCGTATACGACGGCAGCATCAACCACCACCCACATCCACCAAGCAACTCACTCAAGACTGTGTATGATTCGCCGGTGAATCGTTCCTTCGCTTTCGATTTCTTCGGCGAACCTGACTTCGGCGCTGGGGAGGCAGGCCGGGCAGAGTTGCGGACTCTTGACTCGACACCTGGATTTAAACGAGTTTCAGCAACTCAGAGACAAAACAAATATACGACACCTGCATGGTCTTAACAGGGTGTCATTGTGACAGTGCTGTTACGTCACACACATATGATTATCACGTCAGGTGAAAGCATGAAGCAAAGTGACAATGGAAGTAGAAATTATATCGCGACAGGGGTAGAATTTTTGTAGTTGGAAACACTGGAAACCCAAGGAGAAAACGTTGAATTCAGTTCCTCGTGCCGAGGCCACTGACTGACAGGGAACTGCATGTCGCGGCCCCTGTCTTTCTAACGTTCAACAACAAATGGCTGCCCTGCCTACAACCACCCACCAACTCCAATTACTGTACAGGGGAGTTCCGTCAGACAAAAGTTGATTTCATTAGAGTTGTAAATGCATCGGTACCGCCTTCTATCAGTTAGACTGAACACTGTCTGCAGCAGATGGTGGACGACGCAGAAGCAGCGGAGACCCTCCCAATACATCAGCGATTTGATTAGCGCAGCCGCATGCCCAACATCCACAAAAGAGCATGGCATGACTCCCAGTAAAAAATCCAAGTAAGTAGAGGCAACATTCGTATCAGCGTTTAGCAAGGGGACCAGACGCAGCTACAAACCTCTGTAACTCGAAAACAAACCCAGTTCGACTGATTTTCCTTATTTTCTTCGCCACAGACGCACGGAACCCACCTGAGTCAGCCTCTCTTTTACGAGACTTCAGAGAAATTATAATCTACAGGACATTTCAGAAGCGTGTGTTAGTTTTTGCCACATTCCCAAAATTGTCGTCACGCACTCGACATGCTGCAACGGTGAAGGTTGTAAATCGGACTTGTTTATTTTCGTCAACGCTAGTGGATGCAGGGGCGTAACGAGGGGACAAGGGGGGNGCAATGGCACGGTCGCAAGGTTGATAAAAATCATGATTTTTTTAAAAAATCGGATTTTTTNAAATTTGAATTGGATTTTTTTTTATTTAAATCAGATTTTTTTGATTTTTATGATTTTTTTATTTACTGTGCACAGGTGACCACCAAACAAGTAGTAATTTTTACTATTAATGAAAGAGTTGGTTTTAATATACATTTTTTATGCTGTGTTTCTTCTAGTACAGCAACAGTTGCCATGATTGATAAAACTTTAATTGCTTTTATATCTTTGTTGTCATAAGAAGTCTCTGCCTTCTTTAATAATAAGTGAAACCGAATAAAATACTAATTAAATGTGCCATAAAAATCACACAAAGTTCAAAACTGCGTATGATTTTTTGCTTGTTTTTATCACTGATTTAAATGAAATGATTTGAATCAATCAACCCTGACCAGAAATAGCTGAACTTTCATTCAAACTTTTTTTGCGTTTATGCAAAATCCCTTGATGCAAATAAGTTCATAACACCAGTGCTGGTGAACAAAATGAAATAGTATTGAAACGCCACACTGAAAATGTCAGTTTAGTAATTTCATTGACACACGTGGCACACATGCATAAAATGCTAAAGACCTGTAATAACAATCTATCGGCTTCATGATTCAAAAAAATGTTTTATAACTATGTTTACAGTCAACAGCCATCATATTGGGTGGAATTTGCAATTTTCAGAAAATGCAATTTTCACTTTATGCCAATCTACACTCTCAAACTTACGGCATTCTAACAGTTATCACTTTTAAATCTGCAACAGGTAAGTGATTTTAGTCCACATGTCATTTTTGCAGTTGAATGGCATAGAATCTGTGACCTCGGATACACGACTTTTCGGTCTGGCTGATTCGGTCTGAGCCATTTTGGTCTGGACCGTTTCGGTCTGGGGACATTTTGGTCAGACTACGAAATCTTGCAGAAATCTTACATGTTCACATTTTAATGGAAACATACTTAAATCAACCAGAAGTTTTATTCAAAAAGACTACAAACATGATCCAAGATCCAACAGTTAATCAGGATCAACATATGATTTACATTATCATCAGCAAGCAAATTAATTCATTATTGACATTTTGCAATTAAATACAAATTCTTCAAAGTCACAATTAGAATTCAGATTTAATCGCAATCATGACCCCTCAAAGGGAATTGGTACAACACCAGCTGGAGTGATATTTCGCCTCCTATAATCATTTAATTAAAGAAATGGAAAGTTGTTCCTGTATAGAAACGTCGTGACCAAAATGTCACCAGACCGAAATGTCCCGTGACCGAAACTGCCAGACCGAAAAGTCCTGTTCCGTGTGACCTCACAGTTGCTCTGATTGATAGAACTTCAAATGGTTTCAACTTGTGTCGTCATAAGAACTTTTAGCCTTCTACACTAATACTGTGTAGCAGAGGTCCCCAACCTGGGGTGCATGTACACCCAGGGGTACATTTGCCTATCTGGAGGGTACATTTATTTTACATTTGCAACAACTTAAATTTGAGACATGAAAATGGAGTATACCTTTATAGTTTCAGGATTCTAAAAATTCTATTTAAAAATTCAGTAGAATTTTAGTGTTTTACTCAGACTTTTTGTCACAGGAAATTTTAGAGGTACATACTCATGTATCACAATGCTAAAGGGGTACATGTTCAGACAAAGGTTGGGAACTCCTGCTGCATAGGCTATGTGAAAAGCTATTAGATTGCTGATGAAATGTGTCATAGACATCACACAAAGCTCCACAACGACACGATTTTTTTAAAGTTTTTTATGTTTGATTTAAATCATGATTTTTGTTGCTTGATTTCCATCAATCAACCCGGGCCGGTCGCCGAAAAGTCCCAACAATGTCGTAAGTACTTCCTTCAATACAGTAAATTTGAACATGGGGGCGCCAAACTTGCTTCTTGCCCCGGGCGCCATCGAACACAGGTCCGCCCCTGAGTGGATGACTCGAGAAAATCAGCAAAGTCAGGGGTCAGGGGTCGGGAACCTATGGCTCGCGAGCCAGATGTGGCTCTTTTGATGACGGCATCTGGCTCGCTTGGTATTTTCTTAAC
>JGI24159J19872_10000973_pt1 | contig 29635 bp, 18 predicted proteins | sample Ectturendosymbi4_FD_19872 | JGI IMG/M metagenome (IMG submission 19872)
ATCATGGCAGGGGTTTGGGTTTTACTTGAACAAGTGAGTGGATTTTATCGCACACCAAACTTACAGAATTTTATGCATCGCATTTTTCAACACCTGCGCCAGCTCTGATGCAAACAGCATCAACGGTATGTTAAGTAAAAAGCAGCTTTTTGGCAACAATAGGCTTTCAGCTTGCCTTCGTAGTGTCTTTACACTGAAAGTATGTCAAATAACAAACGTACCTGCATCTCAAAGTTCATGCTTTCCTCCAAGGATTTGGTGGCCTGGTGAGCATGATTTAAGTTTTCACTCATTTCCTGTAGCTGCAGACTGGCTTCGTTTCTCTCGCGATCTCGCTCCTTCTGCTCCAGCGCGAGCGCATCCTCCACCTTGGCCAGGGCTTTATCCGACTCGTGCAACGCGCTGCTTCTTGCCTCCAGGTCAGCTTTGACAGTTGCGTTTGCCTTGTTCAGGTCTTGCAGAGTGGACTGAGCCTAAAAAAAACTGCGATTTTATTAAAAGTGGACTGCTAATGTCAAAAAACGGTGTCTGCAACGACAGGACCAGTTGGGTTCTTGCTCAGTCGTGACCGGACGATAAACAGTTTACAGACAACTTTGGGGGAATCGTTATTTCTGACGATACACTGCATTGGGTTCTGAAAAGCTTTGCACGGCCAACTTTTAAAAGAGGCGCGAATGATTCCGTGTGAAAATACCTCAGCCAGTTCGTCGCGCGCTGACTTCGAAATTTCTTGTTCGTTCGCGAGCTCTTGCGCCTTCGCTTCAAGTTGCTTTTTCGTTTCTTTCAGCGCGTCCTGAAGGTTCGAAACCCTGAACAAATAAATATCGATCGGAGAAACCTGAGCTTCGCGCTGCAGATCCGAATGACGCGACGCGGCGGCTTCTCTGCCTGAGAAAGAAGTCGCGGCCAGCCAGTCGATTGATTTCGAGCGTGACGCCTGCTTCTTCGCAATCAAACACGATCAACAGACGTACGTTACTTTAGCAGTACACGTGGCTCCGTCACCTGGCAGCGTTAAAAGAAAATAAATTGCGATTATCCGAAAGCATTGACAAGTCGACTACATGTTTTTTTACATCCCTTGTCCCAGCTTAAATTGCCCCGACGAAACTTCATATCCGCAGATCTCCTGTTACAATCCTGCCAACATTACCAGCGTCGAAACCGGTGAAACTACCGTTAAACACGAAACATAATACTGCAATCGGTGAGATGTTGAACTTGAACAGTGGGGCGAGGGGTGTTTCTGGGGTTTGAATGACGTCGCTCGACCGTTCGCGCCACTTACTTCTCGGCAAACTTCGTTTCAGCCGCGGTCCACTCTTTCTTCTTCCTCTCGCTCTCCTTCCGCGCAGTATCTTTAAAATGCTCCAGCTCCTCCTTCCAGCGCTCCACCTCCGCCTCACCGCTCGCTCTAGCGTTTTCGCTGCGCTCGAGCGACGACTTGAGACCGGCGACCTCGACGCTATGTTCCTGGCGCAATTGGTTTATCTGGGTCTGCGAAGCGCAAGAACAAGTGAGGAAACAGCAACTGGACAAAAACCAATATAACGGAGACTACGCAATCTGCAAGATTGCTGCGTAGATTGTTTTGATCATTGAGGTTTATCGGGAAATAATAATTTTGGGGAGTAATCGCCGAACTCTCAACAGACAAAAGATCGAGTATTCAGGAAACAGGGGAGGTTGTCCAAACAGTACTACATTTCTTCACGAAAACAGCGAAAGAAAAACAAAGATCAGCTTTCGAACGAACCTTAAGACCCTCCAGACTGCTTTTGGCAGCCGAGGCGTCCTCGGTTACTTTTTGCAGTTCCTTGACTTTATCGTCGAGCGACCGCTTCACGGTGCTCAGGTGGTTCTCGATGTCTGCCCGCTGCGTGGCGCTCGCGGCTTGGGTGTTGAGCAAAAGCTCGGACTTCACCTGTTACGAAAAAATGCATGAATTCGAGACTCCGAGAAAAGATCGAGCGTCAGAAGTAAGCGGTGCAGTATCGTCGAGCCAGAAATCAGCTTGTAAGTCAGAGTCAACGAGGAAACGTGTATCTCGACAACCGACTGCTGTTAGTGTATAAAGGCCCATAAAGAAGAGGCAGTTAGCAGGAACGGACACCACGAATGGAAAGCGAACGCAGTGTAGTACTCTGGTGCACGAAAATGCAGACATGGTCACTCTTGAAAAAGGCATCACCAAACCTTTTCCACAAAGGACCAGGTATGCGAGGGAACTGACGATCGTGGGCCGGACACTCTTTTGTTCAATACAGTGCGGCCATTCGAACAGAATGAGGAAAAGGAACAACGTTCAACGCAGTTTTTTTAACGGGGCCAGTCCGGTTTTCTGAAGTCCGGCCAAACGGTGCTTACTGTATCGTTGCAGTTTGCTTCATTCGTGGCACAATGTGTCGGGTGGAAAGAACCGGCTTTGAGGGACGTAGTTCGGTGATCCAGGCACGTAGCCACGGGGGGCAATCGGGGGCAGTGCCACTCCAAATTTTGTTGTGCCCAGAAACGTTTTTTTGAACATCTAACAAAAAAAATCTTGCCTCTCTAAGATATATTTTGCCCCACCAAACCCCAAAACCTGACTAGCGGCCTGCTGTTGAGCGGTGATCGGAGCCACATTAGGATTGAAAACATGCGATCGCCCACCGAAAACTAGACTTGAGTGCATTGACTTGTATTGTAAACAGTATTTACGCCAATATATTTCCAAAACCGCACTAGTCGCGGTTGGGGCACCTCTTCTGGTCTCAACAATGCTTTAAATTGTCAAATTTACAAGCCGGGTAAAGCCTGCTGGGTCTCTATAACCAGTTTTTTTTGAAGAAAATGTTAGGTACCCGGTATGGACCTGCAGGGACCCGATTTTCTTTTGATTCCAGGGACCAGATGATAATTTTCTGATTCTAGGGACCCGCATCCGGTCCATAAAACTCCTTAAAAAGCCCTGCGATTACCGAACGCTATCAACAATGCTATTATTTCGTAATAATAGCGCTCTTCTGTTTTTTTCTCATGCGCGTGAGAATTGCCCAGGATTGCTCAGGTGTAAAACGCAGTCCTTTTATTCATTAGCACTGTTTCCGATTTGCTGCGTGTCTGTGCAAAAATGGCCCGCTATGGGAAACTCAGAAATAACGCCAAATTCTAAGATCCTCCAAAACGGAAAGCAAGCTTCAGCTCTTTCTTTGCGGCGTTAAATATAGTATAGGGCAGTGGTTCTCAAACTTTTTGAGATCGCGTACCACCTGGTGTTTTTTTGATGTTGGAGTGTACACGCCTGGTTTCAGAAGAATGTAATTTGCTCAATGTACTTAAGATAAATACAGCACATAAACGAATTAGCAACATTAGCATAACACACGAACGAATTAACAAAGCGTTTCGAATACGACAGGAAAGTTGCTCGCGTACCACCTCAAAAGCCCTCGCGTACCGCTAGTGGTACGCGCATCACAGTTTGAGAACCACTGTTATAGGGCAAGAAGCTTTCAAGTCAAGTGTGAATCTATCATGCCATTCTTAAACTGTTTTTCATGGCATCGACAGCCAACAGGCCTGAATCGGGTCCATGGCCACAAAAGTTTGGGAATCCCCTCTTTAGGGTTTTTCTTTCAAACACTTTGTGTATATGCAAGAGGTTTGTTGGGGATAACAACAGACTTCTTCGTGACAATGCAGCGCGTGAAAAATTGGGACCTATCTTTCTGAACCCGCTTCGAAACTTTTGTGAATTTACGATATAAAGCGCTTTGACACTGTGATTACATAGTTTGACCAACAAAAACAGTCACTTTCTCGGTCTAGAAATGGTCAACACTTTTGTGTGATACCCAGCAATTGCCAACACCAGATAATCTTCGGTTTTTCAAACAAGTGAAGACTGACCTTTTTTGGCGCCCCATCTCTTTAACTGCCCCCAAAAGGCCTAGCCTGGATCCGCAACTGCTGCAGAAAATACCCATTTGTTTTCCAAAGACAGCAGAAGGTAAGCCATCGGCCTTATAAACCGGTGCCCAACCGAAACAAGACAGTTGCACCCACCCAGCCAGGTTCGAACGAACAGGTCAAAAGCTGATTACCTTTAGATCCGCGTCCATTTGCAGCACTTTCTGCTTCTCAGCAGCCAGGTTCACTTCGGCAGCTGCGACTTGCTGGTTGGCTGCGTCCAGCTGCTCTTGCATCGCCAGGATCTTTGCAGAAGATTCGCTGAGCTTGCTGGTCAAGTCGCGAGAAACAGATTTGTGTTCGCTGCAACGCGATACAAAACGTTTTAGACATTGTGCCGTCATAAAAAGTGGATAACAAAAACACGGAAAACTACCCCTATCTTATAAGTATCATCACGTTTACAAAGACAAACACTTGTGTACTCGTTGTAGAGCCGTGATTTTCAACCGGCGCTTCCTGGAAGATGGTCGGCTGTTCCGTAATAAATTTATTATGAAAGTAATTACCCACTGTCGTCAATTTGAATATTCTTAATATGATGAGACTAATATGAAGAAGGTCTTCTGTGGCTCAAAAACAAGATTGAAAAACACTGTTCCAACTAGAGCAGTGCTTCCCATCCTTTTTCAGTTTGCGACCTACTTTTACTGGCAATTTTATGTGGGCCTGCTGTAAATAGAAGAAAATCGGCTGATTTTCAAGGAAACGTTTCAGTTGAACACCAAAAAATAGTAATATTTAAACTGCTTCGCAGGCCTCTACAAAATACATCGCGGCCCACTGGCTGGGAAGCGCTGTTCTAGAGGAGCAAATTTATGCCACAAGCGAAGAATTGCGCCTCTTTTCCACTGGCAGGTTACTTTGAGTGCCTTTGACTCAAATTCTCGACAGACGCTTAGCTTTTTCAAATACCCACAACCGTTAAAGGAGTGACGATATTGTTTCAAATTTGTGCGCTACACCCTCGGCTCATATTCGTGAAAGTTTAATAAAAACGGATCCTCCTTTTCAAAGCATTAAGTTNCTGATGGTGACACATACCTGTTCCATGTCTAACTCGCTGAGACTTTAGCAACTCGCTGAAAATTTAGTACAATATTTATGGCTTCTGTGCGGAAATCGAATATGACCGTTTTCTAGCAAAACAAATTTGTTGCTGCAAAATACGTGATACATTTCAATGGAGCAGCTGTCAAGCAGAAAGCGCCAACTACGAATCAAAAACGCACTTCGCCTGATTTCTCAGTTTCTCTTCCGCTTCATCCTTCAGCAACCGCAGTTGACTGTTCTCTTCGGCCAGCTGAGAACGGGCGGCAGCTTCGCCCTCTCCCGCTTCCATCTGAGCAATCAACTCCACTCGTTCCTCTCTTAGTCTGTCGAGCGAAATAAGAAAGGCAGCACGGTGAAGTCGCGAGAGAAAGAAAGATACACGGTGAAGTCGCGAGAGAAAGGCGGGTTTCGGGTGGATGCAAAGAATTTACGACGAGCATAAAACACGTCCCATTCTCATGAAGACCTGGAGCGATTCTGCCGCATCGAAAACCTTAAGGTTCGCATTAAAGGTTCGCCTGGTTCTGCGCATGCGCGGTGAGGTATCCATATCTCGGCAAATTTGCCAGTTGATAGGAAAAAGGAGATGAAGTTCACGGTTGCAAAAACACAAAGGAAAAAACGAGGCCCACATACGTCTGCTCGGGATATCTGTGCGATTGGACTATGCTCAAACAAATGATTAAATAAAAACTACCCACTTTTTGGCTTCATCGCTGGCGGCCTCGCGGCGGTGTGTTTCTTCTTCGACTTGTGCAGTGACAGCGGCAAGCTTGTCCTGGAAGAAATCGAACCGTGAAGATGGTTGAAATTCAGGGCAGTGCAACTTAAAGACTTTTCAAAATAAAACTCAACAAAAACAAGACGGTTAAAGTCCACCTTTTGCTATAATTCACTGGAACTTGGCTCAAACTTTGCGCCAACGTTAATTTGACGCGTTGGCGCTGGCAAAGAATTGTTGCGTATAAACAAGTCAGGTTTTTGAAAAATCTTCTTCTTGGGAAAAATAACGGCTTCCTTGGAAGCGGAATAAATTGTAAGAAATAAACGCCGTATCGAAGCAAGAGGACAACACATTCGGCGTACGCGCCCAACCACATAGATTACCTTCAAAGCATCTATCTCTTGAGATCTCAGTAACAAGTCGGCGTTGCCAACATGCAACTTCTCTCTGAGATCTTCCTCTGATTTCCTCGCCGACTCGAGCTGAGCGTTGGCATCGTTCAGCGCTTTCGATTTCTGCTTCAAGTCGCTGTCGAGCTGGCTTTTCTGTCGAAAATGTCGCGTTGCAAGCAAATGATTTGCGAAATCGACGATTATGTCATCACTTCCGCATGAAAAAGGAAGCTCCGAGTGGGATTTGGCCTTTTTGTTATATAACGCAAAGTCTACAAACTCTAACGAAAAATAAAAGCAACAGTCATGTCACTGAACTATATGAGATCAGGTGCAAGCAGATCAACGAATGTGCGTAATGGTTCAGAAAAGTTCGCCAAGGTTTCAACAGGGTTCCCACGCATTTTCAAAAACTATTTTCCATACTTTTTCAATACCAAATTAAAAGACTTCAATACACCATTATTTACCTTCATTTTCCAAAAATTTTATTGATGGAACACAATGCAAAAAACATGCAGAACTGCCATCAGCGGTAAAGAACAAAATTTGAATAAACAAATGGCTGAATTTGGAATTTCCAAACTTTTTCACTATTTTATGAACATTTTGGCCAAATTCATTACTTTTTCAAGGTCTTGAAAACCGATTTCAAAATTCAATACTTTTAATACCGCGTGGGAACCCTGTTTCAAACAAAAACAAAGCCCCAATCGAGTAGAAGTAGATCGATGTGCCCAAAATAAGTTCATTTGCTTTCATTGGGTTATCAAGCAAAATCTTGACAGGTCTACGAAATTTATATTGCTTTTGGTTGATTAGCAAGTGACGAGTTCGGTTGTGGCTTCGTTTTTCAGTATTTGGTTCTTGATCGAAATCGATCGCTTCTATTATTTGGAGCCTCACGCTCCACTTGTATGTTTACACAGAGATGTGTTTTTCCACGAAACATGAAGGGCAAAAGCTAATACGTTTCTGCACGCACGGCTTATACCATTGAACAAGTAGAACGAAGCTATTTCTTGCAACAGTTGCTCATTTCAATTGTACAACTGCGCCTTTGGACAACAAAATACGAGAAATCTATTGCGCTAAGATCGAACGCCTTACTTCTAAGTAGCCCTGATTTATGGCCAACTTATTAGGAATTCATTTCGCAAAACAAGTGTCAGGCTGGAAGGTTCTGTTAGAATTGACACGTCGCAGTGCCGATCACAAAGTCAACGTGCTTATTGTGTTTCAGTTTTCTAGGATGCTACAACAAATAATTAAGGAAATACGGTGTAAAACAACACGTCCACAGGGGCAACAGCACCCCACGACGCGTAATCACAACGGCAGTAACGGAGAGCACGCTTCGCTTTCGTCCGTGCCGGACGCATTAGGTCCACTTCATCGGACTGGAAAAAATACCTGCACGTTCAGTTCAACCGCTTGTCTTTCAGCTTCCAACAATTTGCGCTGAAGGACGTTCCTTTCCTCCTCGTGCTCTGTCTTCGCATCCGCCACGCTGCTCGACAAATCTCGTTGCTGGGCGACGAGCTGAACCGAATGACGCGATCGTAAGACAAGCCGCAGCATTCCATCATACAGTATTAGATTTTCATTGTCCGCTAAGCGGAAGCAGCATCGACAAATTGCTTTGATTGACTTCAAATATTCATGCGATTCGCGTGTGCCACGACAACTCAGTGTCTACAACCGGCAACACGTTACGGAACTGTCGCGACTGTCGAGGCAAACGATGGGGGACGAAACACAATTGCTGCCATGGCAACGATGGGGGCGAAGCAAGGTGCTGCCATGGCAACGCAAATGACAAACGAAGCAGCTGAAGCCAACCTGAGTGTTTTCCGATTCGAGGGTTTCCAGTTTGATCTTCAGCTGAGCGACTTCAATTTCCAGCTGGTGACGTATCGAACTGCTTTCATCTTCTCTGTCTTTGCTCGAATTTCTGAAACGTGTAAAAGCAAAGGCGCTCTCAGGGTAGTTGAGTTTTTTTCGAACAAACGCAAACAACAACAATCACAGCAAAAATCCAAACGAAGCAAGTATCTCGAATTTTTCGTGAGCAAAATTTCAGACACAGGCACATCAAACTGAACTGATTGAAGCATGCTCGCCTGTTGCCTGCATGCGACCTCTCTGCTTTCATTTCTCGCGCATGAGAACTTCTTTAAAATCTATCTTCAAGCACGCGATCCGCGTTCATTTGTCTTCCCGCAAATGGAGAACATACTCGCGGCTTACCTGAGCTCCTCGCATCGCGCCTCCAGACTTTCGCACTTCGCCGACAACTGTTCATTCGTCGTCTGCGCGTCCTTCACCTGCGAGCGCAGGGTGTCGCGCTCCTCTGACAGAGCTTCAAGGCGGGCGTCGCGCTCGGCGAGCAGTGCCGCGCGCTCCTGCTTTGTTCTGGAAAATACGAGAACGGACCGTCAGGGGGCGCTTGATTCTGACTCCCAATCAGCAGAAATTAGTTTTGCGCTTTTGTTCGTCTTTTTTCATACACCGATGGCGCAAAGACCCCATAAAAGCGTTTGCGAGCAAGAAACGTTCGATTGCTGACACGACTGGTCCCTGGCGTTACAGTGAGAAATCAAAACTTTAACCAAAGTTGTTTGCAGTAGACTGCAAGTCGAGGTAAAAAGTTCGCGCGTGCACTGTTTGCTGCGAGTTTCTACAGAAAATGCCCAACGACGAAAGATTCATGCGTTTCTACGCGTTCGACATTTTGAATGTTTTAAAATTCTACCGTCTCGATTCCGAAGAAATTCTGTACGAACGGCCCGGAGCGCATACCTTTCCAACTCTTTCGCAATTTGCGACTGTTTCAAGTCAGAATCGGACTTGGAGCTGTTACTTCTTTCCAGGGCTTTCTCGAGCTCGGCGCATTTCGATTCGTATTCTTTGGATCGATCGGAATGGCTGGTAACATCATTCTTCAACCTGGCAAGCAATGCATGCCGTAAATATTTAAACGCGATCCAATCACAAACTGGCACCATCACTTGGACACTTCGTATCAGTCACACGCAACATCACGATACGGAAATACTGACTGGTATCCATGACTACGTCGCAGATAAGGGATTCGCAGGGTGCAGGGGTTACAACCATACCTGAAACGAACGAGTTCTATCCCGCCTCAGCGAAGTCGTGGTAATTAACTCGATCACGTGATGATGTACAACAAAGAAGAATACGCACAAAAGCGAACACATCATCAACGCAGTCCCATGCGGTGGTAGACAAAATAGCTACAGCAGTGACTGTGGCTTTCTGCCGGTTTGAAACAAAACAAGACCGACACGCAGCCTCTCAAGCTTGCTGCTGCTGCTGGACACGTAATGCCTCAATCACAACAGCGTGCAGCGTGTGGTAAAACGAAACCAAGCCGGAAAGGCTGGAATGGCTTCTACTTTCACGCAGAACACACAATTAAGGCTGGAAGAATCAGCCAGTTGGTTGGTTACTTCTGCATATTGCAGCATAGGTTCATGCAGGAGCACGTTCTCTCTACCCGAACTGCTTAACCGTTTGTTAACCATTATTTAAACGNCAACGCTTCAAACAGGAAAACANGCAACTGGAGAAGATGGCGTTGATGGCATCGACAGTCGATGCACTAACCGGTCGACTTCGCCCTGCAGGGCAGACTTTTCCTCCGTCAAGCGTTTCGATTCGATTTCGAGCGACTGATTGCGCATGCGCTGTTCGTCCAAACTCGTTTGCAAGCTTGAGAGCTCTTCCTGAAAAGAAACAAAAGCACCATGCAAAGTTTCTCAAAAGTTTGATACGTCGTCAGATGAATGAGAACTGAAGCGGCATCTTCAAACAAAGTGGGAACTGGATTCTTAAGCAGTTTTTCTTTGGTATTTTTGTTGCTATTTTACATGCAAGCAAAAAAAAAAATTAAGAACACAACTAACAAAAGCACTACGATACTTACGCGTTTGTGTTTGGCTTCGATTTAACTGGAAATAGTTCGCCGGTATTGATTAGCAAGCGACATACCCAATAAGTGACCCGCTCCAACGTTCCGCGGCCAGCCTCGAAACGGCGCTCGTGATAACTGCGCCACCTACTTATCGCTGGTCACGCGTCCACGGATCGGAGACGCGTACCGGCAACAATTGATCAACTTTCTCACCTGACGCTTGCTTTCGTTTTCGCTGTGATACTTGCGCAGTTCTTGCTTCTGTTGTTCAAACAGCTTGGTCGACTCGTCCTTGGCCGCCGCCGTCTGAATGTATTCCATTTTCAGCTTTTCGTTTTCAGCCTATTTTTTTCAAAGAAAAATAGATCAGTTTGAACAGGTCGCGAGCCAGTTTGATCCATTTGCGCGTGCACTAAAATTGTTCGAAGCGAATCCAGATACGATTCAGACCAGTACGTTGTTTCTCGAGACGTGCAGAAGAACGGAATGCTACTAACGAGGGCGTGCACCTTGAACTGTTCGAATTCTCTTTGCACGACCTCGGCGCGTCGGTTCGCTTCGCTCAGCAATTGCTGGAGATTCTGTCGCTCCAACTCAACCTCTTGTCCCTTTTTTTCGCTCTCCAGGGTCATCTGGTCCATCAGCGTCTGGACCTGGACCAGTTCTTTCTTCAACACCATCACGTCATCCGCACCGGGGCGCTGTATCTGCCAAAACGCGAAGCAACTGCTTGAACAGGAGAAAACGCGCAAACGCTTTCTCGCGCAGACTGGTCAGAGCCCGCATGATCAGCGTTGGACGGGATCTAAACAAGGGAAGGTGCGGACAAATGGTTAACAAAAACATTATAGATTTAGGTTGGCATTGCATGACCTTCAGCGCATGTTAGAGAAGCCAATATCTTAGGCGTCTGTTATATCTCGGCTCAAGCATACGCAAGTAGTACAGTCGCACACTAAACACAGCAATATATTTGCAATGAGATAAACGTTCGCTCAAGAAACCCAGATACAAACAAGACACCGAAATGTCCAACTGACAGAAATCGACCGCACACGAAACCGATTAATAGCGCAAAAGCGTCGTACAGCAGCACATTCATCGGCTGTTGTCAAGTATTGCATGAGCGAGATACGTGGCGGCAGACATCGGCACCTACTGACCGGATGCGGTCCACAGCGAACACATTGATTGCCGAACAGCCGTACGAGTGGTGTTAACCAAGTTATCAAATAATGCATCCAGGGGCTGCCACAGCACATTACTTTACTGCATGTAGAAACTCAACAGTTCTTTGATATTTACAAGAACACTGGCGATGGTAAAATACTGTGGCCGGGTTAAAAAGTAGTGAGATCGTGAGCGCGATCGAGCATCAATCAATGTCGTGATTGTTCGTCGAATCGCAGCAGTCGTGCAAATCTTTGCATCGCATTTAACGATCGAGAAGATTGCATTCAGGGCAGAAACTCCGAATCAGAGGAAACGGGGCCAGAACACAAGCTGTGGAACCATTGCAGCGTAATTGCTGTTTTTCACACACGTCTTACTGCGTTNGTAGGTATACCTCGAAGACGCTCTAAAGAAACACAAATCGAAACTGCAGCTGCTGTCACTGATCAAGAAATTATTTCGCCGAACGAGCTTTTTATATGACAGTACAGCAACCTTCATAAAGCTTTCAGGACTAACACCAGGAGGCTGAAAGAAAAAATAAGATTTGGTGATGCCGCTGGTTGAAGAGAATAGGTGAACACAAATTTGGCTTTAGGGTGACACAGCAGAAAAAGTAATCAAGTTCATAATAACATCTCAAGTCGAAGGTTTGTGTAAAACCCCGTATGCACGTGGTATACCAACGGGACTATCGAGAATTTCAAGATGAGAGCAAATTTTACCATATGTTACACCAAAGCCCAAAGTCAACACTAAAAACGCATCAATGCTAACCTTCGACGTCTGGGCGAACTGCGTTCAGGTCGGGGTGGTGTACGATAAAATACAGCAAGAAACTACAGCGGAAAAAGCGCCCGTATGATCTCGAAAAGATGTTCAAGCCAAGCATTAATATTAAGCAACGACAACTTGCACTGAAAACTTACCAGCTGCGACTCTAAATCGCGAATCCAAGCGGCCGCCTTCTCAAGCTCCACACTCTGGTTTCTACATCGCTCCTCAGCATTCGCCTTCTCGCCTTCAGCCTCATCTTTTGCAGCTTTCGCATCTGACAAAAATCGACCGTNAAGTCCTGAAGCTTTCGCAACCATTGAGTAATTCCACCATCATGAAGTAAATTCAGGAATGGCCCTGCAGCCAGTTGCCGTCACCCAATTATTTACAAAAAAAAATCAACTAAACGCACCAGTAAAGCCAAGGGCAGAAATTCTCCGGTGGGTACTAAGTACGGTGCGGAACAGATACGTTTTGCAATAATTCAACAAAAGTACTACTGAGTGTCTCACATTTCAAGATACAGGTGTTTCAGTTAAAAACAAAACATAACAAAAACTAAACAGGAAGGAGTGGATGCTTACCGCTGACAATCACATCAGAGAATATTACAAAATCGAGTATCAGCGGGAGATTACACAACGTCGCTGCCAGGCGGGTTAACTACTGGTTTGAAAACACACACACGCTCATTTTATTTTCATTTAACTCTCTTCAACGTGATAAAAGCTTTTTTGGAAACGATGACAGCAATGACAGCATGGAATACAATAAGAATTGGATGCTTGGACAAGAAATGTTTGCGCCGAATGAATAGATGTCGTGCGATGGATTATTTTTTCTTTAAAGGTATGGGGGCAATTCGTTAACATTTGGCTTAACATATTGTAGCCGAGGAACTCACTGGCCTGAAAAAAAAACTTTGGATTTTAACTCCCAACCAATTCGGAAGATTTTTCAAAATTACATGCTCGAAGTTGCGTAGATGGTTATTGGCTGAGTTAGCATTACAAAACAATCATTCACACGACGGAAAATGAATTAAAACACAAGATTACAGGCTTTTCGCAAGACTGATTTATCTCGAACGGTTGATATTCGACAAACGGAGCTGGATCCACTTGAGTACAAGAATGGCTAGGTAAAGAGATTCGAACTGCTCACAGCCTACCTGCTGCGCTCTGCGCCGTCGCTGCGGCTTTTTGCTGAGCGGTGTCTTTCTGCTTGGCCAGCTCCTCGTTTGTAGAAATTGCCATTTTCATCTGTTGCTGCATCATTTCTAACTCTGCGAAAGGATTCAAACATTCAAGCATGTACTCCCCACGATTGGGGTTAGCACGGGATCGATCAGAAATGTTTTAATAGGAAATCGATTTCACGTAAAATGACGCATCGTCAGGATTCAAATAATTAGCTTTTGAGTTGGTTTCAGACCCGACGGAACTTGTGCAGGAAAGATCGCATTGCATTGAATGTGAAGCATCTCGTAGGGGCAATTGAAAATAGTAAACCAACGACAGTCTCACCAAGCAAACGGTATTGCAGATTGCTGATCACGGGCTGTGAGCCGATTGCTCAGCCGATCGATCTAAAACACGTTTTCATTTCTGTTCAATTTCACGGCCAGGTCGATTTGTTCAAAAATTCAAGGAACAGCACCAATCCATGAGAGCTTATCTCAAGAAAGTTCCTCTTTACTTGTACGACATCAGCAGAGAAATGGAGTTTAACAACAACTGTTGCGTTGCGCAAAAACTGGTTGCCGTAGTACGTCTGTCGGTGGCACGTTTCATTTTAAAACATACAAGTACTGAAAGGAAAGTTTTATCAAGCATGCAAGCAAAATATCGCAAGTTGCTTTTATTGCCATTCCCATCGGTTTAAAAACACACTGCTTTGAGGAAATGTAGTGAGAGTGACACTGGCAGAGTTATGAGTATGGACCTACGCCTTCCATATTTTTCTAAAGCTGAACAAAATGTCCTCTGATTGTCTACATATACTTTCTTAAAAGTTACATTAACATCTGAAACTACTTTGCAATAGATTCCTTGCTTGCTTGACCTGTGGAGTGAAGTTACTTGAATACAGATATGTGCAAGTTTGAATCATCGCAAAAAAGATGGAAGCATAGCTCAGTCAGATGATTCTTCGAAAGCCTACAGAAAACCTAGAGCTTTTAATTGTTGTGTACTTTGTGGTGATGATTCATTGGCTAAAAGAAAAATGCTAGCATTCATTTTTCTATTTACCAACACTGTTTTTCATAGATTGGAGGTCAAGTTTATACTATTCAGAAATGTTTCTGCCCAAGATTTCTTATCAATCGGTTAATCAGTGGATTTCTGGGCCCATAACATGCAGGGATGCAGCAAGCAACCCAAAATAAAACTGCCGCGATATTTGTTGCAATGAGTCCAACACCTAATGCTATATGACAACCTCCAATTTGCACCACAATTTCTTTGAACATACACGCCAGATCTCTCAAGATTTGTCTGATCTTAAAATATATCGCGACTGGGTCGCCGCAAACCTTCTGAAGGATTTGGCGCTGAGGCGAATCTGAGGACAGCTGGTCTAGACTGGTATCAAAACCCACCGTTTTCCAATGAGTTCTTCTCTGTTTTCAATCGGTCTAGCTCCTTTTTCAGCTCCTGAGAATACCATTTTTCTTCGTCCAAGGAAGCCTGTAAGTCCTCCACTTCGGCAAGTTGAGGGCTACGAAGAAATAAGGTAATGGTAATTTGACATTACCTATCTTTACAAAACCTTGTTTTCACAGGAACATACGGGTTCTTCAGAAGATATCGTAATAACTTATAAACAGGAATGGATGTGACTAGTGGAACTATGTATACCTGAAGCAAAAAAATGTTTCAACCTGACCTTTGAAAAGATTCAGACCTTCAGATACATTCTCTAAGCAAAAATGTAAGAATAGATCTGAGAAATCCTGTTTTTACAGCACCTCTTCGTTTGCTCGTGTTCACTTTTTATTGCACCGTTGACCAATTCGTCCCCATGGGATTCAGCTTCTTGTTTGCTGATATGGTTTGACGCAGCAAGTTTCTTGGGTGACTGATGAAATTCGTTCACACTTGATTCTGCGTCACCAACGGCACCAGAAGCGTTGTCTGACTCTAAAAAAAAAACCTTCTTTACAACTCGTAGGTTTACGCATGAATTTACAGACCCTGCTTGTACAGTTGACTTCTTCAAAGCTTAACTTGCAGTTGCTATTGTTTCCTACCAACTTACAAACTTTAAACTAACCGATGCATTCCATTCGAATTTTAAAAGAAATGCCAACCGCTTACCTGCTGTAGTAGAGTTTTTTGGAGAAGACGGTTGGTCTAGATCCGAATGCGCAACATCAAAATGTTTTGTCAGTGCTTCAGGAGATGGAAGGTTTATCATGCACATCGGACATATAAAACCCTGTGTAAGCATCCAACACCAGTTATGGTAAGCAACAGAGCTTTGCAACAGAATATTGAACAAAAGGGTTAAAAAAGAACACGTGGAACGTAGACGCGGCAAGAATACGCTTTGATTCAACCACGAAACTACAGCAAATTTTGCGAGGGTGCATTTTTGCAAACAGCAGTTGTAGGAGTTTTTTAACCCAAAGACGCAGTCGCAGCCTAATAGAGCAATATCGTCTTCAATCAACATGTCTTTCTATTAGAGAATATTCATGGCAATGCAAATCTCAAAACCTGCACCCAAGAGATGTTTGTATTTGCTAAGACAGCGTTAGGAAAATGCTGAGCCCGAGACTAGTTGATTACCGTAATTATATACTGTAGTTAGTTTCCAAACCTTAGTCAGCTAATAACATACACCATTATTTCTGATGATATTATTTGTACCAAGGGAAAAATGTTTAAACATGCAAGTGAAATACGTATAAAATAATACAATGCAGCATAAGCAGTGCACAGGCGAACACGCGCAATGGCATGACAATGACACCACACGAGATATTTTTTAAAGTAACTGAAAAGTTGCTCATGCCTCAGTTGCACACACAGGACTCCAGGTGAAGGCATCGGAACAAAGATAACAAGATTTCAAACAAAGTTGGGTCTTTCATTAATGGTTTCTAAATATTTAAGCAAGAATTAAAGCAAGTGAGCAGTTGTATTCTCCATAGGCTTGCAACTGGAGGGTCTTGCGGTCTTCAGCAATGGCTACACATTGTTTCTCATTGTCCACTGAACGACTGGGCTTGACTTTACTAGTTTTTTTTGGGTTTAATTTATTTGCATACTTTGCGTGGTATTTTATATAAACGTTATCGAAATGAAAATGCTTGGAATGCGGGTGTAACTATGCTAATTTTATCAATATTAACAGCTTTTTTAGGTTATGTGTTGCCTTGGGGTCAAATAAGTTTCTGAGGTGCTACTGTTATTACTAATTTGGTAACAGCTTTACCTGTTGTAGGTACTCCTATTGTTCAGTGGACGTTATAAACAAGCCCAACCTATCAAAGTATGGAATATGTTGCTCACATGTTCGTCATTTTCATGCACACAAAAAATAAATTTGACAAAACTGGTGGACAAATATTGTAAAATTTCTTCACACATTAAAGTAAATCAATTTCAGCAAAATTACAAAAAATTGTGATTTCAATTTTGAGGACAATGTGGTTTATAGCAAAACTAATTGTATTAAATAGTATGGTAGATTGGACTGTGGCACTATGTACTTGACTGGGTTGAAAATAGGTATGCATTAGAGCACTTGATGCTTGTTAGCTAAGTTTATTCCACACATCTGATGGATCAGGTGTACAATTTCAACATTTGAGTGCAAACTCAGACCAACATTTTGAATACAAACATGCTCATCAGGTGCTAAAGTCCGCAAAACATCAAAACAAAGCTGACCTTTACCACATGAGAAAATGTTTAAGCACTAATTTATGAAAGAGAGATGAGCACTCAATTCACAACATCACTCTGTAGCAAGTGCAGTTCCTATAACTTACCACATCAAAACCTTGTCTGCCACAAACAAACACAGCTGAGGAAAGGCTAGGAAACTATTTGCAAAAACATTCAAAACCAGACAATGATAAATGCCAGTAGCAACTCGACTAAAATTACCGAGAATTAGCACATGCTGTTTACACCATTGAAAAGCAGGACCTGGTTCCCACTTGCATTGCATTTTCTGATCAACTGAGATTTGTCAGGCAGGAACTAATACAGCCCACACTATTTTAAATAAACTGGTGGTGAGTTTTGTGTTTAAAAGTACTTATCGTTTGAAAAGAAAACATGAAAGTAAAAGCCAAACAAGCATGTAAAAAATGCATACTACTGTTTTGAGCAACATCAAGCTAGCAGATGGAATTGAAATGCTCATACTGCTTCCTTTCCAAATTTCTATGTGTGTTTTCTTCTAGCTTTAAAATTTGAGAAGTACTTATCACCAGTTGCTACTAATGTAGTTCTGAAGGGGCCAGCATACCCTTTGTATTGCAACCACATGAAGGTACCATTGGAGCAAATTTTAACTAGTTTTAGACCAGTTGCTGCTGACATGTTACAAAAACCAAATTTTGACTCAATTGAAAGATTTAAGAAAATTACATACGTATCATTGTTAACTTCAACATAAACTTGGTATATTTGTTACACATGCAACAGATAGAAAATATTTTTTTACAAACTTTTAATTATTGGAAATGATTAGTAGTTTATTAGAACAATTGTGATTTTTCTTTATTTTAGATGGCAGACATGGTAATTTTATTGAGTAATCTTAAACCTCACTCAGTTATCTTATGCAGCACTGCAGAGACAGCATAAACAGTATAGTGCATATATTTTATTGATTATCTGCAAAATATAGCTGGCTTGTGTGTGTTAATATCATTTTCCTTTTAAATTACGAAAAACCCTTACCCAAACTGAGTTAAATCTGTAATGAATACTAAATCTATACAGGAACCTTCCTGATGTGCATGCAAAAAATTGCCATAGAAAAAATAGAACTTGCAAAATTGCGCCATCACCATGTTACAGGTTTAAGTGTCCACAAAGCTTCCAACAGACCAGATAGTTTTGCAGGATTAGATTTAAAGCTTGTTGTCTTAATTTGCAGTCAGTCAGAGGTTACAGAACTCCTATTTAAGAAACCATAACATTGCTATAGTAATCTGTAATCAAGACATGCTTTGAAAACCAGATTCAGAGTATATATTTCATAAGGCAACTGTACATGCAAACTGGATGCCACACACACAAATGAGAAGTCAATTTTCTTTTGTGTGCATAAGGAATATCAAACCAACCCTTGTTCAGACGTTTTCAGTACAAATTTTGTGAATCTCATAGTGGAATTATAGTCACATTTACTGCATGTATACATGTCAATATAATGGCATACTACAAAAGTCAAACACAAGTTCAAGATTAGTAACAGTCCAATGTGATCACTGATTTTAAACTTATGGAACAAATGACAATGTGCATCAGTTAACATCTTCACTTAATGCATTATTAGTTTGTAATTGGTCTCATGTAGGCCATATGTGCCAAGCTAGGTCCTTTCTTGATCACAGACCCAATTGTTTTAAATGACTGAAAAAAATTAAGTCAATTCGGTCATAATGTCTGAAAAGTGAACACTGTTAAAACAGTGAGTTTTAATAATAATTATGGGACAAATGACTGCAATGTCTCAGCAAAAAAGCAGGTGCCAAGTGATGTCTGACACTAATGTATTCACAATCTTGTATTAGCATTTCAGCTCCATTACTGCTACTACTTCTTTGTAGTGAACAATTTCCATGTACTTCATAGTTGATCTACATGACCAAAACTGGTTAATAAACGAAATCCATGGAGTTCATGTCTGTTTATGTTTTCAAAATGCTTGTGAGATGAGCTTGATCAAGAACTAGTGTGAATAATCTTGTGTTTCTTCTACATATAAGATAATTTTGTTGAAATGCCCACTCAGCTAAAAAGAGCCTGGTTTACACAGTTGCACTGTGTGTTACTCAGCATGAAATTCCTGTAATGCAATGCATTGTGATAATTTATGCTCATTGCATCACAAACAGGCTTGAAAAGAATTTTTGCAGGATACTACTGTGTGCAGAAGACCACAGCCCATAAGAGGCTAATACATTGTCCATTCATATGCATTTCCAGCTTTCTTTTGCAATTTTTACTTTAGAACACAATGAAATCATTGTTTCTAGTTTTTTTAATAGTATACCACATCCTAGTACCAAAAAGAAGATAAATCTATCAGATAACATGAGACTTTATACAAATATGCCATTAGTTGCTGTTGGAGCAGTTTAATTAGATAGTTTAAGACTGGATTAGTCCAGTAATAAATGACTTAGGTTTTGTATGCAAATTTTATGATTAACACTTGTGGGCCATTCCAGCATATTTGGACATGTCTGTTTCCACCATATCCCAACAAACACACTTGAACTTCAACCTTTTATCCATTCTTTTCTGTTTGCTGATGCTACTGACATGTATCAGTACAACTGCTTCAACAATTTTTTTTCAAGAAATGCATGTGGGCCATGGTTTGCCTAGTACCAAGATTTGTTTAAAGATTTTTTCCTGGTTAATATACTCTGAAAATTTGTTATTTTTCAACTGTTTGTCAGAACATTGCAAGACCTAAAGAAAATTAATAAAAAACTAGTAATAGGATTATTTGAGAATGCTAACATGTGAAATATTATTTCTACAAGATATTTTAGCTGTGTTCCACTTTGGACATACAGGAATTTGCAATGCTATGTGGCTCTGCACTTTTTAGACTTCTTAAGTTCTCACCATAGTTAAACTGATTTTTAAATTTCATAAGTACAGTAAATTCATGAATCATTACTGGCCCACAGTTCATGGTTGTTAACCATTGTTGTAGCACCAAAGGAACACATAAGCTGTGTGAAAACAATTTAGTTATGGCTTACCGTTTGCTCTGATTGCGCACTATTGCTTTCACTAGCTGATCCTTTTTGACTTCCATCTCCACTCTGCACATGTTAAGAAATGCCATTTGTGTTAAGCAGAATGTTATAATACCTATGCCAACTGCAAATAAATAGTGCAGTAATTGATACATATAAAATATGTGCTTTATTTCTTCAAAATCAGAAAAAAGTTCACATTTAACATTAATCAGAAGTTTTTACCTATGAACAAAATGTGCTTACCTCATTGCTTCTAAAATTTTTCCGTAACCTGCTAAACATGTTTTTGATCTATATCCACATCCATGCAATTCAGATCAAGTAGCTACTCATGGTGTAAACAAATGTGTAACTTAACAAAAATGTTTGCAAAATATTATTAGACAAACAATTCAAACTAATAGTAGAAAATGAAAATATTGCAAAATTTTCAATTTTTATCAGTACTGCAATAAGCACTGGCTACAACAGTATGGAGTGGCCCAAAAGTAGGTATATAGTCAATAAATTGGTTTGGCCCAAAAAATAGACTTGCGTTTCTTATGTAAAAACTCTTAATTTTAATCATGTTATTGATTTATTTATATTTTAAACAGAAATTGTTTAATCTCTCAGGTGTTCATGATGTCCTCCTTCAACATTGCAGCATTCTCAACACCATTCTAGAATACTCTGGCACACAGTGTGGCACAGATGCTTATATTCATCAATTTTTCTGAATGTGTCATGAACGTAATCTTTCAATTCATTTATTGATTGTCTTGGGATTCCTCTCATACACTTTGTTCTTTACAACACCACAAAAGAAGAATCTATTGGTGTTTGGTCAGGTGAGCGTGGTGGCTATTCAGTGCTTCCTCTTTTCCCAAACCACAGTAAATAGCTGTATATCTACTTTTGGGCCACCCTGTATATACTTTTCCCTACATAAAAGATTAGACAAGGTGAAACAAAAATTTGGTTAATCAGTGAAGAAATTCTACACTGAAACGCAGTCTTCATGACAAAAGTTAATTTACAGTGATGTTTAATGACTTAGCTAAATAATATGAAGATGTGTTTTACTTAAACTACTCTATTGTATGTCAATGTTGCATTCTGGTTTTAATCATGATAATATTAGTCTTTCCTTTAAACATTTTTCGCTACATAAAAACACACAGAATTTAAAGTTTTAGGTTTGTTGTTGGGCTGCGACAAATTAGCCTAACTGCTCTACCCTAATAACTTTGTGATGATTAGAACATTTATATTAAAGTGCAATCATCAATCACAATCGCTTAAAGCATACTGTAGCTTCGGCCTAAATACATATACTAATTTCATAACAAATGGCGATTAATTTTTTTCTAACCGTAAGCCCTAATCATTAACCCAAAAACCCTAAATGTAAACCTGTGTCTGCTGCTTGAAGCTTCGTAACATAGTACATCAAAAGTGTTCCCAACAAATGATAGAAGACATATAACCAAACTGATCTAGGGATGTGCATTATGGAACATTTAGAGGTTCTGCAATCTTTATTTCGAATCCAGAATATTGAATCCTTTTCCAGAACACTTGTTAAGAGCAAAATAAGCTGATCGCACAGAGATTTAGAAAGTCGATCAGTGATCACCTGTTAATTAGCACGTTACGTCACCATGTAGTGCTATGAACATCCCTACTTATAACATCAAAAGTAGCATTTAAGCCAAAGTAACCATGATGACAGCCGAACCGACAACCTCTCGCAACGGCAGGAATAAACACTTCCCACTTTGAACATGTTCACTGACTGTATCCCTGATGTCACAAACTCAGTCTTATGAAACACAAAGTATGATACAGTTGTCAAAGGCAGATATGGTTTTTAGTCCTTCAAAAGTTAAAACTGGATATGGTTGCTCAGACACTTCCAATAAAAACTAAACGATACACATCAGATCAATGAGGCACAACTCAGTGAAAGACTTGGGGGCACAGATTATGAGAGATTTGTTGAGATGTTCGAACAAAGCCCAAACTTTTACAAATAACTAAAAACAAGTTTGAAAAAAAGGTTAATACCACTGACAATGCATGGTTGGATATTTCTGCAAGAGAACTTTGGAATAGCTGTGACAAAACATTCTTGGACATAAGGATCACATATGATGTGTGTTTACAAAGTAAGGAGACTGTATGTGCTGCACGAGTTATGTGTCCGTTCGGTATTAGCGCTGTATGTTACAATGTAGGAACCTCTCATGAGTGTACAATTGCAGCATCAGCTTTCTGTGTTAACTGTATCCTCCTCTCCAGGTTTTTGTTTATAGTTAGTCTAGCGTTGATCATTGTGAAAAATTCAGGCCTGCAAATTTTACTGTTACACAATGACCACCGATCAACGAACCAACTTGAAATTTCTTGTTCAGCTTAGAAAAAGTCCAACAGAAGCACTCAGATTACTGCATATGTATGGGGATAACACAATGTCAAGAGCTCGGGCTTGCGAGTGGCACAGGAGGTTTAAAGAGTGAAAGGAGGATGTGGAAGATGACCCCAGGAGCAGGAGGCCTAGCACAAGCAGGACTGAGGAAAATGTCAAGTTTGTCTGTCAGAAGGTGCATGGAGATCACCACTTGACTGTTAGAATGATTGCAAATGAGTTGGACATGAACTGCAAGAAGGTGTGGAGAATCATTACAGAAGATCTGGGGATGAGGAAGATCTGTGCAAAAATGGTTCTGAAGTTGCTGAAAGAGGAGCAGTAAGAGCGGCGTGTGCAGGTGTGTCATGACATCCTGGAACAACTTGAAACCGAACCTGTTGGAGAGAGTAATCACAGCCGACGAGTCTGGATCTTTGAGTATGATCTGGAGACCAAGTGCCAAAGTTTTCAGTAGAAGACTCCGACGTCGCTGAGGCCGAAGAAAGCGAGGATGACCAGGTCCCAAATTAAGGTGATGTTGATTGCTTCCTTTGATGTGAAGGGCATTGTGCACACAATCCTTGCCACAAAGCCAGACCGTCAACCAGCACATTTACAGGGGCGTGCTGTGACGTTTGATGCGGTCAGTACAAGAGAAGAGGTGGCATTACATGTATGAAAAAAAACATGGCTGCTTCACCACGACAATGTTCCAGTGCACACTGCACATGCATTGAGCATCTGGGAATTTTTTCCCAAAATAACATTGCTGTGCTGGAGCAACCTCCATGCTTACCAGACCTAGCCCCTGTGATTTTTTCCTGTTCCTTAAGCTCAAGGGAGTCATGAAAGAAACATGTTTTCCTGATGTAGAAGCCATTAAAACAGTCATGTCAAAGGAGCTCCGAGCAATCCCGGACAGATCCTTCCAAGAATGCAGGGCAGAGTTAGATGGTGAAGTGCGTTAGATCTCAAGGAGATTACTTCGAAAGTGACATGTTGTAGTTTACAATTTGTATTTGGAATGAAAGATTTATGTGCACAGTCTTGTTACTTTTTAAACACACCTTTGTATACTGCCTCACAGTTTTAATCTGATTGCCCCTTTTGCTGATGTATCAAAAAATTGAAAAAAAGTTGAATATAACCAAAGAGTGATTGACATTAAGAAGTCCTCATTCTAAGGCTGCTAGATATTTTTGTAGCTTCTGGCCAAAATCTTAATAAAAGACGGCCAAAATGTCTGATTTAAAAAAAAATGTAATGGCTAAAATTAAAAAATGGCTCAACTATGATAATTCATATGCTCGTAAGGAATTCAAAAAGTTCAGAAATCAGTATATTTTTTTGCCAGAGAAGCGAATTTTGACCTTAAAACAATTTCTGCCATGTTGCATTAAACACTATTGCACATAAATGCGTAAAATCTGACCCCTTTCGGTTATTCCACAGTTTTAAATTAACTTTTCAATCCAACAACAATGCTAGAAATATTTTGATCTTGTGCTGCAAACAAGATATGAAATCTATGAACTGCATTAAGTCCACATATATAAACGAAAGGGTAGGAATGCTTAAGAGCAAACACCGAGTCATATATGACAGGTCTGACTGAAACACTTATATAAAATCTACTGACTGCAAGGGCTAAATAATTACTGCACACTTCAAACCAATACAAGGCAGAGTACTGCAGTATAGTCTTTCTATGAAAGTTATGAGAAAATTCTAACAATAAAATCTAACCAACATTGCAAAATGCTTCTACTACAGTAGCTTATTAGGTTCCCAGTGAAAGACGGGTATCCATCAGTAGCGGATCTTGGTTGCAGATATAAAATGACGTAACCAGAGTCATGGAAACTGATACTTTGCAGTGAAAAATAACACCAAAATGGTAGTAAAAAGTTTATTTGTTGCTGATGCTAGCCTATGCTTAATAGTTACCGGTAATTTCAGTCACCATCTCTGTCGCAACAAGATTCCATTCTTGATAACTTTTCTAGATTATTCCATTTCTTGATAACTTCTTAGCATTGTGTGTTCGGGGGGAAATTGTAGTAAATTGCAATGACAAATATTTTTTTTTGTTGTATGTTTACCTTTATTCATTATGTAATGAGGTATTTTTGGACCCCGGTTACGTCATCACTAGGGCAACCAATTTTTTGACCTAAAAACTTAAAAGTTTGACTTTAGAATTTGTAATTTTGACTATTTTGACCTATAAATTCTCTGTGTTTGCAACTGCAAAATAATTCAACCTTAAGTGTTAAGGTTAACCAAGAAGCATATTCCTGCACTCTATGCTTTGAAACTTTGAAACATTTGGTTGTTTAACTTTGGGGATGATATATTGATAAGTATATAAATAACTGCAGCAGAGTCAAACCTGAGAACATCATAAAGTTGAAACGTTATACGGGCCTGGTTACATGCATAATGGATTGAGCATTACCAAACCAAGTACTGTAAGACCACATTTCTTGCCTCAGCATGCCTATGCTACATACTTTCAATCGTCCAGTGGTGGGCAAAACAACATTATTATACCAGAAGTTGCAACAAACCCACTATTACTACAGAACTGCAACTAAACTCACAAAAGCATATCAATATCGGTTGTAGTTTCGATGAAGAGAAAAAACTCTGCTGCAAGAAAATTTTGACCCAATGATAAATTTTGACTTTTTTTGACCTATTAACTTGGGATTCCCTCATGGTATGAACGTGAAATTTGGTTTGTGGACGTTTCATGAACTTTTAAAAAATCAGAAAAATTTTGACTTTTGGTTGCCCTAGTCATCACACATCTGTTGACGATATCTACCCTGATGGACAATCGTTCTTTTCATTATCATTGTACCCATTTATTACCACTAGCAACACAGCTGAGCACACAGCAGTCTTCAGATACAGTGCAAGTTTAGCAGTTACCAATGGTATGGTTACCATAAAACTATCACTGACAGAAATACTCGTATAACTTCTACTGACTGTAAGGGATAAATTAGTACTACACAATTTAAGGTAAGGTTGAATTACCATGGTGTTACTACAACAACGGAATGAACTCTGACCAAAAAATACAAAAAGACAAAATATTTACTGAAAAGCTCGTTTTGCAGTGACAAACTTTAAAATTATCTTTTGGCCAAATGTGTTTTTTCATGGCCAGCAGACTTCAGAAATGGCCACATTTTCAAAAATTGGCCATGAAATGGCCAATCTGGCAAACCTGCAACAATGATGTTGAAATACATAAAGCCAATAGCCTAGCAGTTGCACTGTAGGCTGATAAAACCAATAAGACATTTTGGCAAAAGGTCAACAACAAAACCAGATCCCCATCACTACCAACATTGGTGGGTGCAGCAAATGGTGGTTCAGAGAATGTGAAAAGACTATTTCAAAGGAAAATTAAACTCTGAAAACTCTGCCAATGAGTCTGTGGAACACAGCATAGACTGCAAGGAGAACTATGATCTGGGTCTTGAAATGCCCATGTGTTCTTTTGTTTCATTGACATCACTTCTGCCTTTGAACAAGGCACGAGGGTCTGATTGTATTTTTGCAGAGAACTTGCTGTATGCAGGTAAATCTGAGTTTTTTTTCTCATTGAACTGTTTAATATGTGCATTGTTCACAGGTATGTACCCAATTCCTGTTGAAACACAACAATAGTTCCCATATGCAAAAACAAGAATGGGAATATGTCTGACACATCAAATTACAGACTTGTGGCAGTGGCTACAGTGGTGTCAAAGCTACTTGAACACTTCATATTATCTAGTATCACTCCTTTCCTTGGAACCACAGACAATGAACTTGGTTTTAAAGCAGGACATAGTACTGCTCAATGTACATTTTGGTTGAAGCAAACTGCTTCAAACTTCCTAACCCATGGTTCATCTGTGCATGCTGTGTTTTTATATGCCTCGAAAGCCTTCAATGGAGTACTACACATGAAATTATTTGAGAAACTAATTCAAAGAAAGGTGCCAGTGTGTTTTGTGTGCCTACTGAAACATTGGTACAAGGACCAAACGATGCAAATAAAATGGGGCAAGCATTTTTCTAAACCGTTTCATGTGTCTGATGGGGCTAGACAAGGGGGATTACTGAGTCCATACTTGTTTGCTGTTTATTTGGATGATTTAACCAATGAACCAAAGAACATTAAAGCAGGGTGTTATATTGGTGAAGTTTTATTGAATCACTTGATGTTTGCTGATGATATTTGTGTATTTTGTCCAAGTGTTAGTTGGTTGCAAAGAAAACTGGATGTGTGCCAGATTAGGCAGAAGCACATGGGATTTTTAACTGCAACAAAACTGTTTGTATGATGTTTAAAGCTAAGAGTGCAAAAAGCACAGCCACTCCATTATTGATAATGGGTGGTTAAAACGTAAAATCTGTTACCCAACACAAATATCTGGAGATCGTATTGGATACTGAGCTCTCAGATGACAAAGACATTCAGAGACAACGGCACTATCAATGTTGTGCAGCAAAAGAGCTGCAAGCCTCTTTTTCCGATATTCAAAAGCAGATAAAAATGCACATTTTCGTTCCTTTTATACGCCCATGTATGCATCACAATTATGGTGTAATTTCAGAAAGTCATGCATGCAGAGATTGCATGTGGCGTATAATTTTGGATGCAGAGCTCTATACCACCTGTGCTGGAGAGTGAATGTATGTTAGAAGCCACCAGGTTCAATATAATATTCTTACATTTGAGATTCTGTTATGAAAAAACACGTACCTGTTTCTCGAAAGATGCAGAAAATATAACATGTGGTAACATGCTTTGATGCAGTCAGATTGTTTGTATTCATCTTTATTGTTAGAACACTACAATCGCATTTTACTCTGTGAATAAGTGATTGAACTTAGCATTGTCTGATTGATGGCGTGTCATGTCACAATGCATGTTCACATTTTGCTTAGACTCAACCAGTTTAGGAATTAGTGCCTACTCTGCAGTAGTGTTGTAGCAAGTGTTATGTGTCATCAGTGTTAACAATGTGTCTGTAACTCTGTGGTTGTCTTCAATTAACGCAGTTGCAAAAAGTATCTGTTGCCCTATGATTCCATCACAATAATGCCATGTTATTTTCTAAAAACAAGCCAGCAAATTAGAAAATCAAGCCAAAAATAGGTGATTTAACCGAAAAACAAGCCCAACAGCCGTTGGCAAGAAAATTCAACAAAACAAAAAATTAACAAGAAAATTAAATAAAAAAGCATGGAGGCAAATCCGAAAAAACAAGACTAAAATGAGCAAATTTTCACAAAAACACACCCAATATGCCTTTAGCAGTACATTGAAACAGCAAAAGTGCCATAAAATTTGAAAAAAAAGCAATCCACAAAATAGAATCTGCAAAAAAACGAGCCCAAATTTGCTGGAAAACCACAAGATTGGCAACACTGTTTTGCCAGCTCTAATCAAAGGTGTGCATGTCAGGGGTAGTGTTGCCAGATGGTTGCCACCTAAACCTGCTAAACCACGTCACGAAAAACTGCTAGATCCTGCCAGAAACCATGTCACAAATTTTCAGCTAAAATCTGCCTAAAATAGTGAAATTCTGTTTAAAAAACTGTTATTTTTGAGGTGTTTAAAATTAACTTGTATGGCTATGTATCAATTTTTGGTCTTGCACTCACTATCAGTTGACCAGACATTAGGACAACGACTTCCTGCGTAACTGAACCACCTGGATAAATGATTTGTTGTGGGATAAAAATATATTCTGCCAATGTAGTCTTTGAAACCCAATGCGCTCACTAAGCACAGAAGCAAATCATTTAGGCTTCGACAAGCCATTTAGTTTCTTGTTAGTATGATGCAATTTGAATTTATCTGCTTGAAGCAGCTTCGCGGCGTCATAATAGAAACTCCAATGGTAACAGCAATGGTATATTTATGCATCCAAATGATCAAATGCAGCTATTTCAGTGCCTGGTTGTCCTTGTGTTGCCCAATATAAAGCGTCGGAAAGAAGGTAAATAATTTTTTGATGAAGAAGGTGTAAAAGTTTTCATCTCTAAAAACTGTTGGAAGAAGTATTTGGCCCAGAATTTGCTACCAACTTAAACTGCCTAACGGTTTTTAAAATCCTGCTAAAAAATGAGATAACTGCAATTTGATCATTTTTACAGCTGACAGTGAGAAAAACTTGCTAGATTTAGCAGCAAATCAGCTGAAATGGCAACATGTCACCAAGTCATCTAGTTCAGCGCTCTTCGACTGGTGTGCACAGTGCACCAAAATATGTGTGGGGTGCACCACTAAGAAAGGGTTAACGAAGGGGCATCAAAAACTTGTCACATTATTAAACACAAAACAGATGATTTTTACAAAAACTTTCTGTTAGCAAAAATGAACCATTAACCAACTAATGACTCTCAGGATTTCACCGAGACTTTGCACAATCTAAAGTGTGGTGCAGAAGCATCACACCATATCAAGCTAATTGTAATTAGACGATTATTTGTGATTCATAAGCAACAGGCAATGAGCCATTATCAATTGAATTATGTAGCTGAGTTACTGATTTAGGGAACTTGCTTATTTAGACCCGGGTACTTACAGACATGGGCGCAATTAGGTGGGGAAGACAGGGTGAGTGTCAGTTAATAAGGTGCATGAGTTCGTCAAAATACCTTTGAAAGGGTGCACCGTAACAAGAACGGTTGAAGAGCACTGATCTAGTTACAGTAGGCTACTTGTTATTATAACGCAATTATATGCTTGAAGCATGTTCGTTGCGTCACAATAAACTTGAAATCATTGAAGCAGCTTGTACTTGACTCTGGTGTTGCCCATTTCAAAGCGTCGTCAAGAAGACAAAGTATTTTTTGATGAACAAGGAGGAAAAGTTAAAAGATTATCACCAAAAACTGTTCATACAATTATTTTTATCAGGAATTTGTCATCTGCTAAACCAACGATTTTCAAAATCTTTGGGCTGTGCGGATGACAGTTTCTTTCCTTTAGGGCTGTGCAGATGACAGCCCCGAAATCGCCAATTCATCGGCAAGCGTGCTGAAAACGTCATCGCAGGTGGTGTCGTTGGCAAGCAGCGAAACATTGGTTTTGTTGGATTCCTAGGAAAGGTTGAGCCGAAATGGTGTCGGAAGCACCGAAAATGATTGTGTTGTGAAATTTTCGTAACTAAATCCAAACTTAGGGCGAGTTTGGCCGTTTGGCGGAATCTTTTGCCTTACATTTTTCAGGGAGGGCTGCAGCCCG
>JGI24159J19872_10000975_pt1 | contig 29628 bp, 19 predicted proteins | sample Ectturendosymbi4_FD_19872 | JGI IMG/M metagenome (IMG submission 19872)
GTCGTCATGAAAGAATATCAGAGAAACAAGATGGCAGTTTAGTTGGAGGGACCCCAGGTTTCGTGGTGAGTACAGTCAACTGTTTATCCACAATATATGTGGTTTCCTGGCTATTCTTATCACAAGCAATTTTTCCTTTTCATAGCTTTTGCTTCCATAATTTCAGCCCCCCCGTAGAAAAATCCTGGCTGCGCCCCTAAAATAAGGGGAGTGCGTGTAGAAAAATATGCATTATTATGTCAACAAACTTCGCCAAAACGTTGGATTGGAAACATGGACATGACGTCAAATTGTGACGTCACAAACAGCGCACACCAAATCCAAATGACCACCATATGACCCTGAACCAAACCCCCCATTAAAATTTTCTGCGTACGCCACTGCGATCCGCAACAGATTTCCTGCTACAAGTTATGAGAAAGTTAAAACAGAAATTTTTAATGGACAACAAATCCGAAAGTTGATGAAAAATCCCGTGTTTGTATCTCACATGACAGTAGTTGAATCCGCAGCCTGGTGTTCGTATGTTTCTGCGGTAAAAGAGTTCTTGGGAAAAAGAGGGCAGACTATTACCAAGACATAATAAAGCAGATGCTAACGAACTTTCAAACTGTTGGGGCAAGAATGAGCATAAAACTTCATTACCTCTTCAGCCACCTGGGTCGATTTCCAGACAACCTTGGTGAAGTAAGCGAAGAACAAGGTGAAAGATTTCACCAGGCCAAGACTGGAAACAAGGTACCAGGGTCGATGGGACCGTCATATGATGTCTAACTACTGTTGGAACTACAATAACTTTTCATGGGGGACTCTAACCAGCACAATTACAAGCGGAAATCATATAAACGTGCATTTCAACAAGGGGATTGACCTGACCTGGACTATCGAGGACAGCTTGTTTTGTTATTTTATATTGGTATGGAATATCAGTGCCATTTTGCAATGTACAGTAGCCTGTTCAGTGATACGCAATTTATCAATAAGCGCTAATGCGAAAAAAATGATTTCGGTATATCTCAAAACTAGAGCCAATTTGAAAAAACTTAGTGCATATTCGGGTTCAGCGACCTCTGTATACCCTAAAATCGATCTCACACTCCGTGCCTTTCAAAAAACAATTTTTTGGTTGACCTGTGTTATTCGCTTCACGTTTTCGATATTAAGGGGTATTGCGTAGAGTTGGATTTTCTTGACCTGTTTTGCACACACTTCACAAATTTCATGCATTTTCTGATGGCGAAGCAGCAAAACTGTGTAGTACTTTCTGGAGAGGCCGCTTAAGAAAAGCCCAGATTGGCTCCATCATCATCTCTTCATCTGCACTTGCCCGAACGCATGGACGTACGCCGAACGACACAATGCAAAATAATGGGCGCGTGTAATTCATCGCGAAAAACGATCAACCTTCGCAGACGAGAAATGGGGGTTGCATCGGCGATGCGTGACGTAAACATCCAGTCGTCATGAAAGTTAACTGTCCGGATACTCGAAGCCAGGTTTCAAGGTTTGGGGGTACCTTTCAGTGGGACAAGATCAGGTTTCTTTGAGATGTTATAGGGATCCCTTACATTTTCCTTAAAAAAACTGTTTCATTATATGTTAAAAACATTTTTTTTCTGGAAACAGCAAAATTTGTGGGGCACTGTCCCTGAACTTCCCCACACGTCTACAAGCCTGCTCGAAGCACATGACCTACGAACGCAGAAGCGAATGTCTTTTATACTTCGCTGCCTCACAAACAAACGGCAATCGATGCGCAACAATCAACGCCGCGCATGTCGCCGGTGGAGTGTTTGTCAGAATTTAACATACCACGTTCTTTCCGCCACTACGTATCTGCTGGGTCACATGACCGGAACCACGCTTCCGGAAGTCGCCAAAAGGGTATATAATCAGTAGACTGTGACGAAAACAAATCAAGCGTGAATTGGGTCTGCGCTCAATATAGTTTTAAAGAGCAGTGGTTCTTTTCACTACCACGCCTCCTTGAATTAACTGTCCTCTGTTTCAAACCACCCCCTGATATCAAAAAGCTGTAAAATAAAAAATGCCCTTGTCGGTAAATTTATTGATCAAACGTTCCACGTTGTAGAGCGCGTAAAGCTCGTGCTCTCCTGGTAAGGGACCACTGTTGTGTCCAGTAAGTTTTTTATTGAAGTCGTTTGTCAATTGTGAAAGGCAGCACAACTTCGCCGCCACATACGGCAAGTGTCTACAAGCCATTGTGACCTACGCCTGGTGGGGTCGAAGCATAAGCAATATTGGATTGTCCAGAGCCCAAAACTTTTTAGATGGTGGAACCCGACGTTTGTGGGGCAAGCGAGTTGTAGCCTACAAATAATACAATGATTTTCACAGGACCAAATCATTTTGGAGCCGGAGCCCAAAACTTCGAGATGCCTGGACCCGGAGCCTGAAAATTGAGTTCCGGCTCCTCAGCCCTGTTGCGCCTACAAATACCGCAAACATCTGAATATGGGTGGGATGCAACACATTGGATTTCGCTTTTCACTGAAAACTTACATTTCACATCTTTTTTTACCCACTAACGCTTGATTAGCAACAATGACGACAGGTGTGCATGGCACGCGCGATTTCTTTTGCTTTCGACATGTCATCCGTGCTGTTGTTGCCAAATACATTTGAGTGCTTTGCGTCTTCTGTCGCCACTATCAAAATACTACAGAAATAAATCTCAAAACTGCTGAAGGCGCCCAGAAAACAAACAGGCTTCTCGTTTTTTTTCTTTAGCGATCGTATGCGACGAGTAAAAGCAACAATGCTACAAAGAACTAGCAAGAACAGCAGACAAGCGAGCGTTCGATAGCGATTTGGGGGGAGATCAGAGCAGAAAACACATTCGACGAATAGTGACGCCATCGCGTCAAGACCATTCGCTAGTGGGAAAAACTTGTGAAATATGGCCACTCAAGTGTAACGGGTTGATCAGATGTACTTAAAGGGGTGAGGGGTAGCAGGGAAAAGGAAGTCGGCATCGAGCGTTATATCGACAATGAATACGTTCGTTACATGAACTGAAAAACGATATCTGAACAGCTTGGGATAAACTTGGACCAGCCACGAACTGTGACCTCCTTGTTTAACTTGTCCCCACACCGCTGAGTGCAGACAGCTGTTGTGGTTGCGTCACTCGTTGTTTGCGTTATTCGAACTGCAACGAGGCTGACAATCAAAAAAACTTCTTGAGACACCTGATAGCTTACGCACGGTACAAATGTGGATCAGGTTTGATCGAACTTTGAATCTGTGACATCAGGCACCAGGTAAGCTGCGAATCTGTTGATTGCAGATCATGACAGGATGTTTGCTTTTCGAATAAAAACAAATCCCGTGAACCTGTGTGCATTCAGGTGGAACAATCCCTACGAGAAGTTAGTGTGCGGACCAGGGGGCGGGTCCAGCTAGTAAAGTTGGGGGGGCGATTTCAGTAATATTTGGAAGTCTCAGAACGGCTTCGCTACTGTAAGAGAGCTGAAAGTATACTTGAATACCGCTGTGACAAAACAATGGACGACAGAATGGCCTTATATCGCGAACAATGACACAATTCGAAGACTTCGCGAATGCTGTTTTCCGAATTGTACAAAATCATGGTGAATAAAGTTACTTTCGTAGGTTTTAGGTGGGGGGGGCGATCGCTTCCCCTGGTGGAACAGAAGGAGGGCTGTGGCACCAGAACGCTCTTTCTTTCATTAACTTGCATTTAAATTAGGCTCCTTCTTGTCAGTGGCAACAAAACTACCACGAACTAGACCAGTTGATTAAGTAGCGCATCAGCAAGCTACGTTCAAGATGTCCCAAGAGCCACGCATTGTCAATGCATTGACACGGCGCTCCTTGCAGTTATATACCGCATTTAAAATAACCTAGTGGGGCAAAGAAAGGCGGGTCTTTCAGGCGACCTTCTCACAGTTGATGCGACGCTAACTTATAATTAAAGCGAGCGAGCAGTTATATAACTGATGGCCCTGCGAACACAAAGAAACCTACGGTACAAGCAAGTTGGAATAAATCCGGCCCAATTTGTGACTGTAATAATGGCTTCTTCCGCACCTCTATTCAACGCGCTTCACTCGCACATCCCTTCATGAAATGCACTACGTGCAGAATTTCCGCGGATATTTTACTGAAAATCCGCGGATTTATCGAAGAGACTAAACCACGTAAAAAAAGCTTTGGATGAGTTGCACAAAACACAGCGCATTCTTGGACAAGATAGCCTGGCTCCGGTAAGCACAAATACATGGCAGAGGTCAGGCAAACGACACAAGTAGTAGACAGACAGTGCAACATTTTAAAAAAGAACGTAAGAAGACAAACGCGCTTTTGCCGCAACAGTGATTTACGAAGCATGCAGCAAGGCCTACGGAACCACAGGGCTCGGGTTCGAATCCGGCGCAAACCCACGCTGACTGGAAGCCAGGAGTTCAGGGCGGCTCTTCACTGACCGCGCGAGCACTGTCCTTCGCGCTCTTCCAACTGTTCGCATCCACGCGTGGGGGGGCGCTTCCACCTGGGGGGGCTTCCACCTGAACCTCGACCCTCGGAACCAACACTACGCTGCTTGGCTCCAACCAATCGCCCTTGGTCGCCAGGTCACGGCCCGAGGCCCCTATCGAGGGCCGAGCGCTTTCAGGAGCTGCGGCGGCGTTGGAGAAACGGCGAAACAGGCAGCAAGCGATGCCGGTTGCAAGTTCAGTCCCAGCGGGACAACAGGTGGATAAAACGACCTCGGACCAAGCTAAGTTCCGGTGCTCTCTCTCTCTCTCTAGGTGTGGCTCTAAACCGAGCCAGGCTGGCTCCCTTCCATGTTGGTGATGATGTTTCACGCTTTTCCTTGGCGGGAAAGCTCTTCTGTTGCGTTCGGTCATCTGTTCGTTTTGAAGCCCTTGCCATTGTTGCCCGGGCCCTTTGGCTGCCGCTTCACGTCCACGGCGTAACCGTTTTGCTGGCCTGACTTGGATTGCTTCGAGTAGCGTCGGAGATTTTCTGGCCTGTTCGAAAATAAACGCCTCTTTGTGAGGTAACAATCGAAACGAACGGCTACTTGTGAGGTAACAACGAAAACATACGGCTACTTGTTAAGTAACTATAAAAAATGAATGGCTGCTTGTGAGGTAACATTGGAACGAAAGGGCTACTTGTGAGGTAACTACAGAAAATAAACGACTACTTGTGAGGTGACAATCGGAGACTGGTTTCGACACGGCAAACGGATGACGTAACATTGTGAGCTCAAAGGTCTGCACACCGTGGCATGAGTTGGCCAACCAACGTTTACACCAGCTATGTCCAACCGAAATGGCTTACTGGGCCAAAAATCATATCGCTATCTTAACTAGGGCCGCACAGTTAATGACATATCAATGAGGGCCGCACATTTAATGACTTACTAATATCTGTGCAAACTAAATTTAGCTTAAGCTAATATACTGAAAGCGTTCGAATCCTAACTGCAATGGCAACAGACGTGATGATGTGGCAGTGAAGACCACCTGCAGCATCAACAATGTCAAATTCTAGGTTAACAAAATAAGGACAGGTTGTCAGTATGTAGGATACTTTTACAGCGAAAACCTGAACTGGGCCACGCAAAACCTTCGACTGGGCCGCATGCAGCCCGAGGGCCGCGGGTTGGACATAGCTGGTTTAGACTTTCAACGAAGTTCGAGATTCTAAACCGCCGAAGCATCTCCCAACCCCCCCAAAAATAGTACAAAAACAAGTTAGAATGATTTGTCTCCCCTCGAAAATATCAGTTGGTTGCAGCCCTGATTCGCGTTGTCATAACCACAAAAAAAACGATGAAAACACGAAACGACATTACGCAATTACTTCCAAACACAAAGATCGGACTTTAAACGAAGGGAATACGCAGAACATTCCGCATAAAGACCACGCAAGCACCGTTTCTAACCGAAAACGCGCACGTCACAAGCTTCGTCACCGTTTCACTCTTTCGCACAGACCTGCGATCAACACTCTACAATACCTGGCGTCATTACGCGAGTCGTTGTGTTTCGCCGAGTCGTTCGCCTTCAGCGTCGCGTCATCGCCCATTATTCGCTGCCTCGCTTCGGCGTAGGCCGCCTCCCGTTGGGCCAGGGTCCGCACCGGGTTCTGGGCCATCAGGCGTCTCCGCTCTTCTTCTTCGGAACGCATCTCGGACGGCGACTTCTCGGGACGCTTCAGGATCTTTAGTTGAGGCTTGTAGGCGGTTCTGGAGAAAAGTGAGAGATCTCAGATAAGAGAAAAAGGGACAGTTCTAAAAAAGAGAAAAACGAGAGATCTTATACAAGGAAAAAGGAAACGCATCCAAGCAAGAGAAAAAGAGAGATCTCAAACGACAGAAAAAGAGAGATCTGAAACGACGGAAAAAGAGAGATCTGAAACGCTATTCTGGAAAGTGAATGTCACGAGAGTTCAGAAGAGAGAAAAGAAGCGAATATAAGCAAGAGGAAAAGGAGCAGTTTTGAACAAGAGGAACAGCTGTAAATGAGAGAAAACAGATCCTAAACAAGAGAAAAACGAGCAGTTCTGAACGAGAATAAACGAGATATCTCAAACAAAAAAAAGCAAGACAAGGAGCAATTTTGAGCAAGAGAAAATAAAGCAGTTGTAAATAAGAGAAAAAGGGGCTGTTCTAAACAAAGGAACAGTGAGAGACCTTAAACAAGAAAAAAAGGATCCATTTTAAACATGACAAAAAAGCAGCTCTAAACAAGGGAAGGAGCGTTTCTAAATAACAGTGAGAGTAGACTTCCTAAACTAGTGAAAGAGGAGCAGTTCTAAATAGGAGAAAGAAGGTAAATCTGAACAAGTAACAAAGAGAATATAACATTACGAACAGGAAAGAATTACTGTGGCGTGTAAATCACCAAATTTTCAGGAAACTGTCATGAAGATCAAGCAAACAAAACGCGTGCAGTGTGCAACACTTTGGCTATGCAACCGGTCACTCTCTGAAGCATTAACTTAATACCTGTAAAGGGTGTTCTTGCGTAAAATGCGATAAATCGAACGAAGAGCCACGAACTCCTGCTCTGAATGGTTTACCGACTTTTGGCCACCAAAGTATTGACCAAAGTGTTGGCCCAACCAAATGCTGCAAGCCACACCAAGAACATCGCAAATGTTACAAGCGGCATGAAGCAATGGAGGAAATGGCACAAGTGCCCTTCACGAATTGTGCAAATGCCACAAATGTATGAGCAAACAAACGGTAGAAATGTTGCAAATGTTATCTGCACAGGTTTTGAAATAGAAAAAACAACAGAACAATGTGGCCTTTGAATAAAACTTCAACGCTTTGCTCGCGTCTTGGATTCTGCACAACAACCCAGTCCTCAACTCGCACTCAAGCTTGTCGCGTGATTCAAAATTACCAATGTAGAACACAAGACAGTTCGCCATGCCTCACAAACATAAGGCAGTTCCTCATTCCTACATGTTCTAGAGCCTTTATTTGAATTGGGATAAATTTACCTTCTGACGCTTAAATTAGGAGGGAAACTCGCAAAATCGAAAAAAAGCTTAAGATGTTTTGTTAACATAGGGTATAACCCAAAGAATTGTTCACACTAGATATTTTGTTTCGCTGGACATAAAAAAACATATGCCAATGCCATTTTCTGCTGCGTATACCAGGCGGTACGTATTCCGAAATATGTGTGTGACCAAGCTTTTCTAAAACAAGTGACTGTGATGAGCAGTCTTGAACTTTGACCAAATCACCCAACAGTTTGCTGCGGATTTGTGCAGCTTTTTGATTTCATGGCGAACCAGCACAAAAAAAACACGAAAATAAGCTTCATTGTTGCAAAACATCGGCTGTCATGTGATGTTTGGTGGAAGTTTGGCCCAAGCACAGTACATTTGGGCAGTGAGAAAGACCCAAACGCATGCATGCAAGTTCAGGCTGGATACTAAGTTTGACTCATTGTCATTTACATGCGCGTGTATAAACATCAAAGCATCCCTGACCCAAGGGCTAACACTAACCTGTTCTGGTCCTCTTCGTGAATGACCGCAGGCCGTTGAAGTATTCGTATCGTTCGCTGAGGACCAGGACTGGCTTGGTCTACAGAACAACGTTCAAAATTGGCATGTCACAATTAAGAAGAATGGTTATAATGGTTATTAACCGGGGGGCATACCTCTCAACTTTTCATGGGGGTGCAAGCCTTTGCATGCCATACAACATGGAAAGTTTTTCAACTGGAAAAAGTTCCATCCAAGTAGCTTGTTTTAAGCCAGATGGGCTTGAAACAATGAAAAATTACTCAAGGGGGGTGTGGTACAGGAAAGGATAAGAAGCATTGGTTAAGAAGAAATCTGCAGCTAAGTCTAACAGGCACTAATTGGTTGTTCACAATGATTGTGGGTGGTAATATGGCACTGTGAACAATAGATGTGATTGGCTAAATTCGTGGATAGGTTTCATTGTATAAGCTGCACGTGCCAAAGGAAAACTTGTTAGCTGTTGCCAAGCTGCACAAGGCAAAATAGAACAAGCATTTAAAGGCAACTAAAAAACCTACGCAGTACGTGAGTACGGCTCACGTCTCACAGAATCAGCCAGGTAAAATTGTCTTAATATCTCGGGAATGCTTTGAAATAGTTGAAAAAACACCAAAACTTTTTTAAAGGTGAAACAGGAAGATACCCACCGGCTTGTTTTGAAACCTTCGATTTTTCTTTATGTTTCTTTGATTTGCCAGAAATGTTTAGACCTTGCTCCACATGCTTATCGATGTCCTTGAAATGGTTTACAAGCACATATTATTCGTTATTGCATTGAACCAATCATACAGTGAAAGAATAAAAATATATTTTCTGAGCATGTTACTAGATAACTAGAACTTCTTAATCAAATGTTTGGAACAGTACCAGAAAGTCACAATAAACCAGGCAAAAGGTAGAAGGAATAATGAAATCCAATACATCATGGTTATATACATAACATATGAATCATTTTCTTCACAGAAATGACAAAAATGTGTAAAAAATGAATTCTATGCATGCATGATTACAGCACAAAGAACGTTGGTTAAAAATTTCTAAAATAAACTGAAATTTGCTGATAAGCAATAGCATTATTAAAATTAAAAAAGATTACAAAAACAGAACACAACATACTTTTCTTCACACTACACTAAACACTCACGAACTCTCAAAATCGAACATTCAACAAATGAAACAGAATGCAGCCCAACACACATGAAGCATTACAAATGGAGTGAACAACCTTTCTCAACAAGATGGTTGTTAAAATATGCTCAAATACATTTTGATTTTTAATGGAATCCAAACTTTGCATAAACACAATTGCATCAGAAATGTCTATATATTTGACCGTCAGTCAAAAAATCTATTTAACTAAAATGCACATGATGGCATAAAAAACTAGGCAATTGCTGCCACGAAGAAGAGGAAAACAGCCAAGTCAAAGAAAAGGGCTGCCTATATATACACCTTAAAATTTCCATCCAGGCAATAACATTTATGTAATGCTGAATGGCAACAATCTGGGTGCCTAACTATTTTTCAAAATTGAAAATTTGACTTCACTGTTTAACATGCTGGCCATAAACATATGAAAGATTTTTGAAAAAGATCTTCAAGAAACTCCACAATATCTATTTATCTATCTAAAACTCCACAATATCTATTTAAGTTTAACACCAGATTTATCAAGGTGTCGTTTTCAACAACACGTGATTTTTAAATTCACTTTTTGCAAAATATGCACATCTGGTGAGTTAGGATTTATTGATTTAATAAAAAATCTATTGCTTTTCAAAATTATGATTGGTGTGATGCGGTTTAATTTTTGTGACTGTTAACTGATGTCTTAAATTTTTGCACCCTGCACCCAATGCCTGGTGATAGCCAAATCTAATTATTTTTTTCTCATGGTGCTTTTTTCACGCTTAATTGTTTCGTGTGCCCACTGATGTTTACCATCTAGTAGGAAACATGCTGTTTTGTCTGGACTTCAATGTCATTTGGCAGGTTTTACTGCATTTACAGTGGAGATACCATTTTACAGCTATTCAGGTAGTGGTCATTCAGGCAGTGCATTGAGTGAAGTTATTTCTTATTGCTGAACTTGTTTGGTTGTTCTTCTGTCATGTCGAACATTCTGATGGCAGTGGAGGACGTTGCTGGTGTGACCCTTGACTGGTGTGGAAGCACTTCACACCGTAATTCCTCGTTCAGTTGTCAAATACACCGATGAAGAAGCTTGCAGAGAAAGAGAGAATGGCTTTGACTTGAGCATGTGTGAGCTGGAGCCATGCATTGCTCTCCTGTATGTCAGAGCACTATATGGCACAAATCATCCACTTCATTTTCTTTACAATGAAACCTGCAGTACTCTGATATTTTCAGAAAACATGTCACGTGGTAGATTTCTTGACAATAAATCAAACCGAAGATGCACTGGCTCAGGAACAGACTGATTCATAGCATTACGTATTGTTTTCTAGACATTCGCATCCCAGTGTCAGTGAAAATATTGGTGAAACTTTTTGTTGACAGGGGATGAGCAGTTGATGCTTCTGAAGTCACGCTATCCTTTCATTACATTTACGCCAAAGGAACTCAATAAATATGGCATCTAGTAAGTGTTGTTTGAAAAGTTGATTGCCAAAATATTGAGTAGACGAAAATTCATTTTTCAACTGCTACATGACGTGCACATGAAAAAAGTTTCACTTGAAAATGTTGTGGTCATTCCCTTGAAAATGTAGAAAATGTCATGGAACAAGATGCAAAAATGTGCATGTGCATCACTTGCAACAAATCAACTTTGACACTTGTTCTGCTGGCATTTCAAAAATAACTTATGTAAAAAGCAAAGGCTGCTCAATACCCCATGTTTGAAGCACTTAGATTTGGAAAACAAGAAAAAAGTTTGCAGTTTTGTTTTGAAAATTCAGTAAATGTGCTTCACGTTGATGGTATCTCTGTGATTTACATTGCTGTGCCAAAACTATTTCTACTATTACATTACAATTGTGTAAATAGTTGCTTCTGTTTCATAGCACCTTACTATATTCAACAAGTTGATCAGCTGTCAGACATAGTTATATACGTTCAGTCATTTGGGGAAGAGGACAGATGCCTTCATGTGGCCCTCCCTGTTGCGGCATCTCTTGAAATGCTTACCAAATCTGTCACCATGAGAGCAACCACTGCCACTCGCACTGGATGTGTTCAGCATGGAATGGGTCAAACAATGCCCTTCTCAGGGCATGTCAGCATTAATGCTGCCGAAGATGACCCACGACCCAAAATACTCCAGCTGAACACCGAGAGGTTCACTGACAACAAGATCTCCGTCACTGAGCAGCTAACCTATGAGAACACGGCTTTCATCATCGTCCTACAGGAGACCCACTGCATAACTGCAGACAAGCTAGTGATTCCCAACTTCTCACTAGCTGGGTCAATCCTAAGCAGGAATCACGACCTTGCCACGTTTGTCCACGAGCGGTTGGAATGGTCACTGGTCAATCAGTCTCCAGATCAATCAGAGACTGAGCTGTTGTGGGTGGACGTCGCAGGTTACAACATCATCAACGTCTACAAACCTCCACGCTCGCAACTCACTGCTACAACCATCCCAACGTTCCCAAACCCCAGTCTGTACGTTGGCGACTTCAATTGCCAGCATGTCAACTGGGGTTGCAACACAACATATCCGGATGGTGAGAGCCTGGACTCCTGGGCAACATCAAAACAACCTTGGACTGTTGTACAACGCAAAGGAAACAGCCAGTTTTTTCTCTCGCCGTTGGAACGTCGGCACCAACCCAGACCTGGCCTTCGTAAGTTTTGGCCAGGACAGCTGACTGCCGGACAGAGATGTCCTAGAAAAGTTACTGCAGTCACAACATCGGCCTTCCCGCATAGCGCCATCAAAATTCCAGGTGCCTGCCCACAGTGATCTGGTGAAGCGTTGGAACTTTTGCAAGGCCGATTGGAAGCGCTTTTGCCTTCTCACAGGTGGATCCATCGAGAGATTACCACCTCTGGACACACCAGATATTGAGAGGGCATACCACGATTTTTGCAAGAGCCTACTTTCTGCGGCTAAATAATGTATCCCACGTGGCTGTCGGAAGAACTATGTGCCATGCTGGGACAAAGAGTGCGAGACCCTCAATCGCTCCTTTATCCAAACCCCAGTGGGGACTGCCTCTGACAGAGCCGCTTCGCCCTACTCTCTCGACTACAACAGAAGAAGCAGTAGCAATGGGAGGAAGCTGTCAACTCCATCGACTTCTCACACTCCAGCTGCAAGGCGTGGAGAACAATCAACAAACTTACTGGCAGGTCGGGACGCTCCTCTCCCCTGTGCCTTATCTTGGCAAATTCCATCGCCTTGCAACTTGTGAAGAACAGGGCACACAAGACTGGCAGCCGTGAGTCCACCAGGCTCGTCAACAAACAGCTGTCTGACCTATGGAAGATTCCAACACCTGAGGGTCACAGTTTCTCTGAACTCTTCAGGCCGGAAGAGTTTGCTGCTGCCTTCAGATGCCTGAAGCCAGGAAAGTCTCCAGGATTAGATTCCATCTTCCCAGAGTTTATACTCAACGCCAGGTCGGCTCTCAAATCTTAGTTCTGCGACTTCCTTAATTCCAGCATGCGCCAACTCAAAATTCCAAAGATCTGGAGAAAAGCACTGTTAGTTGCGACCCCTAAGCCAGAGAAGCCACTGGGGGACCCAAAGAGCTATCGCCCTACAGCTCTGCTGTGTGTCCCCTTTAAAATCCTCGAGATACTCATCTACGTTCGTGTCGAAACAATCACCGACCCACTGCTCCCACAGGAGCAGGCGGCTTCCGACATGGGAGGTCAGCCGTAGACCAGGTCACCCTGCTGACACAGGACATCGAGGATAGCTTTTCAACTAAAAAGAAGGCCGGAGCTGTGTTCGTTGACCTCACAGCAGCCTACGACACTGTATGGCACCGTGGCCTCACCTGCAAGCTGCTGTTATATCTGCCTGGTAGGCACATGGTCCACATGATCATGGAGATGGTTGGCAATCACAGCTTAACCCTTACCACCGGAAATGGCCAAAAGAGCAGGTTACGACGCCTCAAGAACGGCATCCCACAGGGATTTGTCCTGGCACCCCTTCTCTTCAACATCTACATCTCCGACCTGCCAACCACCGTCACCAGAAAGTATGCATATGCTGACGACCTAGCAATCATGCATGCTGATGGAGATTGGCAGGCGGTGGAAGGAGCGCTGAGCAAGGACAGGCAACGCTAAGTGAATACCTCCAGACTTGGAAGCTGAAGCTCAGCATCACGAAAACAGTGTCGGCGGTCTTCCATCTCAACAACAAGGAAGCTAAGCGTGAGCTGAAAGTCAACTTCAACAACAAAACCCCGCCCTTCTGCTCCGAGCCCAAATACCCCGGAGTAACGTTGGACAGGTCGATCACGTACCACCGACACCTTGAGTCACTTTGCAAGAAGCTAACATCACGCATCGCACTCCTGAGGCAGCTTGCTGGCTCTGTGAACAGCCACCCTAGCCCTGGTCCATTTGACTGCAGAGTACTGCGCTCCTCTTTGGTGCCGCAGTGCTCATGCCCGCCTCATTGACCCCACCATCAATGACGCCTTGCGAATTGTGACTGGTTGACTGCGTCCTACACCAGTGGACAACCTTCCAATCCTCACAGGCGTCCAACCTGCTGAGCTTCATCGCAGTGTAGCCACACTATCTCTAGAACGCCGTGGCATGGAGCTTGGACATCTGCTCCACTCAGCGCTCACCCGTCCATCAAGTGCTGTTGCACAGCGCCTCATATCGAGACACCCATTTGTAACGGTTGCACAGCAACTCATCAGCTTCTCTGACAACAAGATATGTGCGGCGCAGTGGGCAGATCATCAATGGAACGTGGAGTGGGCAGACAACCCTACAAGACTCCGCACTTTAATTCCAGACACCGGTACACACACACCCAGAATAATCTCCCAAGAAGAGCCTGGGTCCGACTTAACCGCCTCCACACTGGTGTCGGACATTTCCACTCCTGCTTGTACAAATGGGGAATGGCCTCCTCTGCGGCCTGTGAGTGTGGCACAGAAGAACAAACTGTCGACCATGTTGTCCTTCAATGTCCAATCCATCGACCTCCCCATGGACTGCATAGCCTGACGGTTCTGGATGATGAGACACACAAATGGCTGCTCAACACCTGGCCTGAAATCTAGCACGACCAAGCAGTGGATAAAAGAAGAACTTGCTCAAACAAAGGAAGAAGTCATTTGAAGTATTGCACTGCAATGCATTTTACTTCAACTCCAGTAATATAACAACGTAGCTAGTGTGGATATATAATTGTAAAATTTAGTAAAATCGACATTGTTTGTTTTTAATTCGACTGTAAATCCTTGTGTCATTTTCAACATCTCAGTAAACAACGGGGTAGAAAGATGGTGGTAAACCTAGTGTTAAAATCAATATTTAAAATCATATGCAAAAAGAGGAGTTAATGGGGGAATTCAACTTCTCTTCAGCCCTCTAGCTAATACCGGGGTTTTCCGGAAAGCCGCCCAGTCTTTAGTCCACCCACGGGTGCCCATGTTAGGTGGGTGTTTATATGGTGCTAATATTTGAGCTGCATACTACCGTACCAGTATTAGTACGTGTCACCTTACACGGTACATCCAATGTTATACCGTACTAAAGTTTGAATACTATTTGTAGTTGTCACCTTACACCAGTGATCAGCAAACTTTTTTTATCGCAGCCCAGAGATCACCTTTTCAATAGCTATTGAAGGCCCACTACATTTGAAACCACTAGAACACAACGGATGATTGTTTAACAAGAACATCAATCAAATGTGTGGGTTTTGTGTGCATGTGTAGTTGTTCAGACACAGGCAATGTGCAACTGCCGTATAAAAGCCCGGGCGGTTATTTGGTTCACATCTTATTTTCCCAACTTGTCTTTTTTCCAATTAACGACCCAGGGCAAACTTCTGGTAAACCCTGGTACTACAATAATGCTTAATGTACCACTATATACATTCGCAAAAATTTGAAGTGAAACATTCACTAAAGCAGAAGTACTGTAGAGCAGGCATCGGCAACCTTTATCATACAACAGACTAGTTTAAGCCTCACATTGTTTTGCAGACCAGCTCTCAATAAAAAACGCGTGGCTTATCTCACAGTGTAAAACACCTGATTACCCAAGTGCCACAAAAGTGCTTTCAAGTTGAAAACGAACTTCTAGTAAAGATTTTGTGTTTTTGAAGAATTGATGAAATTATTATTTTTTTGGTATTTTGGCCAAGAATTGTACTCATTGTTTAAAATGAAAATTATACTTTTGCACTAGCTTAACAGTGCAAACAGTATTGGAACCATGAAGCCTAGCCTTAGGTCAGCTATGGGATTTTACAGAGGTAAACACGGTACGTTTATCCAAACAAAATTGCAATTTTTGGAGCAATTTGGCCTTGGATTTGCATGGACCATTAACAAATTCCTCACGGACTGACACTGGGCCGCAGTCCAGTGTTTGCCATGCACTGTTGTAGTGAATCTTTTGTATGGGTTGCTTTCTTGTAAATGCCTGATCTTGCAGTAATATTAAGTGTGAGCCCTCAGGCAAAAACTTATTAACAACTCAGATACAAAATAATTATGAACCAATTTGCAATTCAGATTCATGTTCAAATTCATGTTCAATATATGCAAGGACTTTTCAGATATAACAGCTCATGAGACATGTTATGCAATACCAAATATTTAAACATTTTTACTGGGATAAATACATTTATGAAATTTTAAAATCTTTACATTTTTCCTCTGCAGGTGATGGCACTGAAAGCATTAAAACTTCTGTTACTGCTCTACACATCTGTACAAAATATGTTTCTCCATAGCAGACCAGGCTACGTATACCATAGATATGGACCAGTCTTCTTTTGGATACCAGCTGCAATTATTTTTTCTTGAAAATTAATAAATCTGCCATGAAAAATGTGAAGAGAAATTGTGGATTTAGCAAATGAAGCACTTACTAGGGTTTTAACTACAAGGTGTTTCAGGCACTGACATAAATATAGTACTCTCAAAACTGCCTGGTACTCAGCCCATTTTCTCAGGGAAAACTCCTGGTGGTGAAAGTGTTCAAAAACTTATACATCTATGTGAGAGCTGGTGTTGAGATGAGTGCCACAACCACATCAGAGCATTAGTCAGTGGTAACTGCAAAGCCACAACGAGACAAAAAGGAAGTACAGATTAAAGCATATGTTTCAATCAGTTGCTAAATGGCTGTTAACATGACTGGTATGATCAGTTGGAACAGGTTTAAATATGAGCAGGTACAAATTGTACCTTATGGCACATCCTGACCATTATCCCAACTATCTGATTAAAAAGTGAGAAAACAATAATGACTATCATCCGATGTGTTTTTTTAACACAAGTATACTTGTCCAAATATTTGTTTGCTGCCACGTGTAGATTTCAACAGCAACACTTAGTGAAAAGACTAATGCAGAACAACCACAATTGCAGAAACAACCTGGGTTGCAGGTATTGACTAAGATTGCTGCAGTAGCAACTACCAATGCACATATAAGATTGCACTTTGTTATAGAGAATTTCTGTGAACTGCTGTTGCATTACATACATGTTTAGAATTACATTTTAGAAAATTTGAATTTGTTAGGTATTCACAAAATGGTATTAGAACATCATGCATGATAAATTTTGTAAGTAACTTACTCCACTGTCGGCGAAATCTTCCCAACTGTCCCATATAGTTTCATCAGTCATTTTTGCAATGTCAGCAGCAGACTCTTTTTGTACAGAAATTCAGACAACGAACACTGATTTAAAAGCAAAATTACTTGAAAGAACAGCATACACAAAAAATGATAAGAATCATGATTGAATATTTCAAAAAGGGGATTACAGTTATGGACAAGGAAGTGCAACTGTTACTAGCAGCGCACCAGCCAGATCGCACAAAACTCAACCAGCCAACCAGTTAATTCAACCAGTCTACATATAAATGTTTTTAAATATTTGCAAAGTTACAAGCAACCACTTAACATGACCTGTGTTCATACAGTCGATGCTGCCACAAGTTAGAAAATTTAGTTTCACATTTTTACAACCAGGAATCACTTTAGTTTGTCAAGATTTTTCATGCAATCATGGCAATGTTTTATATATAAATACTTAGCTGAAATTCACTATCTCATATTCTTTGCCTATTTTAATTTTAATCGTTGACAAAGTTGTGTTTTTATGAATCAAGAGAAAGAGCTTCCTGTTTTCTTTTATCTTTTGCAATTTGAAAATACAACTTTAATTTGTCAAACTAAGAAAGAATACGTTTGATGCAATATACTGCCTAGCAATTCTTTAAGGCAGTGGTTCCCAAACTGTGGTACGCATACCACTAGTGGTACGCGAAGGCTTTCACGATGGTACACGAATAGGCCTACTACGTTCTGTTTATCTTCACAAAATATCTGTTTCAGGTTCTGTCAATTAATTCCTGAATTTGTGTACTTCCCTCCGTTCGTTTTTAAAATAGCCATTATAATTTCTCACAGCCATTATCTTCATGTCACATTTGTGTCAATTCTGGTTTTCCATGCAATTGATCTATGATATTTGGTAGATTGAGTTTTCCTGGAGAAAGGTGGTATGTGGTGACAGCATGGATCCCACAAATGGTACGTGATGAGAAAGAGTTAGGAGCCACTGCTTTAGGTTGATGTAGGCTTGCATCATTTATACTAGACTGGCAAGCAATATGCAACGTGATTTGTATGATAAATCTGCAGATTTAACACTATCATGTAGGCTACTATGACCTTGGCATAGCCAGCATCAAACAGACTATGCATAGACAAAAATGGAGCCGCATTTAAGGTGTTTAGCTGTTGTAAAATGATTCTTTAAGATTTGAATCATTGTAATGTGCTCTTATTTCACATCAGCAGTATACATGTTTTTTGTATCCAGCCATTCAACTTGAGGTTCTTTTCTCACTTTTCGCGATATTGCTTGTCATACTGGGCCCATTTGCCCAAAGCTTTACATCAAATCCTTTAAACTCTGATATTTGTACACTTGGTAAAAAAAATAACTGAATGAATAGTAAAATAGTAAAGTCACAGCAGTGACCACACATCAAGTGAATCAGTCACAATTTATTTTTACACAGAAACTAGTTTCGAGTTAAACGCATCTTTAAAATACACCTTCAGTCCTTATTTAAACAGATCTATTTGCAATAGAGACTGAAGATGTGTTTAACACGAAACTAGTTTCCTGGTGAAAATGAAATGTGACTGATTCGCTTGATGTGTGGTCACTGCTGTGACTTTACTATTTTGCTAAATGATGGAGCAAGCTTGAATCATTGCAAAAAGAACGAGGACCAGGCAGGAGATTTCCTCAAACAGTTGGCTGCAAAGCTAGCGCTTGTTTTGCTGAATTAATAGTATCACACACTGCCATCTGCAGCAAAAGCACAGGCTGTACTATAGTAATACCATACAGCCTCTCCACACAAACGAACATAGTAAGTTGTTGTGTTGTGGCTGTTTTTTCTGTGGCAACAGACTATTGCAACTACTTCTTGCATGCCCATAAGCTTTACTCGTAGTATAGATCACCAACTACACTACTACTACAGTAATGGATGTGACCACAGGAACAACACATCCTTGTCCACAAACTCAAGTCAGGATGAGATCAACATCGTCTTGAGTGACCATGCGACCATACACACATGATCTCTAGGCTTGATCTATAGCAGGGGTGGCCAACAGGTCGATTATGCCTGAATTTGCATTGAATTGACAAGATACTGAAAAATAACATTTGTCAATCAACATTCCAGAAAGTACAATTGTGATATGGTAAAATAGTAAATTAACCGAAACATGAAAGTATAGCTCTCGATGGTAAATGTACATTCATTTATAGAAAAAACATTGCATTTTATGACATTTTGTACTTGTGACTTTATTACCGACCGGTTGATCGCGAGTTATCAAGAAATTTTCTAGTTGATCCCAGTTGAAGACAAGTTGGCCACCCATTATCTATAGATTGGATCTTACATCAAGAGAACAGAAATGAATGAAAAAAGCTGACGATCACCTTCCATCATGTGAAAACAAACCTCACTACCTCAGCAAAATTGACAAACTATACTCTTTGATAAAAAAATCTTTCGCAAAAACGACACAAAAAAATACATGCACTTTGATAAATCTAGCCTAAAAAACAGTAACCTGCAACAGCAAAAAAATTCCCGCAATGCAACAAAACAAACAGCCCAATTGTGCAGGAAAGCCACTTAACTAGCAACACTGTTACACACTGAGCTGTGATCACCCCATTGCATGTTTGCGCCCCTTGCACATGCTATTCTTGGCACACACCCCGTTTATGGTGCATCACTAGTTCAACACCGCACCAACTGAGAGGCTGCAACAGTGCTCTTTACCAATAAGTATACAATACATACAATATTTCTATTTGTATATTTCGTCATCTTCATTCATTTGAATCGTATGTTGTGCACACAGGTAAAAAGATGTTGAAGCATTTGCAATATCTTGTCTCATTTTTCTTTGAATCCAGCTCTCTGAATTGCTGAAAATTTGGTAGATTTCACAAGTTCTCTGCAATTAAGTGACAAGCAAAAAATACTTCAATTTAATGTAGCCAAAAACAAGCCTTCGTGGAACATTTTATTATCCTTGATAGGCTGTCAATCAATGTATCTTTTGCTCTAACAACACAACTAGAAATCTAGTGAAGCACCAATGAACCAGTTGTTATACCGTATTTCTGGGACTATAGGCGCACCGGATTTTAAGGCGCAGTATTAAAAATTGAATGCTAGCTGTACTTTTTCATACATAAGGCGCACTAAATGAAGCAAAACTTAGATAAGTCAACCTGTATTCAACTCTTTCCCAAACTTCGAAGTGCCAGAGTTGCCACTGGGAGTTTAATCTGTCATTACATACGAGCGGGTTTAATCTGTCACACATGCCCAATCCGCTAGACACGAATTAAATAAAAGTTGTGCGCGTGTTTGATTCGATGTGCGCCAGTGTAGTCAGGAACCTCGCAGAGTAAAACAATCTGTGGTATGTGCTAGCCACTCTCGCATGCTTATCATTACAATTGTTGTTGGTTTATTACGTAACACAGTGGTCAGTTAACAAAAAAATCGTTACTAGTAATTGAATAAATAGCACTGTTTACCACATAAAATTGGTTCTAGATGAGAAAGCACAACCAGATTCATACATTAGGCGCACTGCATTATAAAGCCCACTTTCAATTTTTGAGAAAATTAAAGGATTTTAAGTGCGCCTTATGGTCCGAAAAATATGGTGCATACATTACGACAAGGGTCTCAAAACTTTTTTGTCAGAGGGCTACATAAGCGATTGCACAACAGTCTGAGGACTGGACATTTCACGTAAATGATTTTTTCGGGATATGTTACATTCTACCAAATCAGTAAGTTTTTCAAAAATATTCTATTTTTTATTATTCACAAAATGAGTTCCCAAGCTGGATGAAATGGCTTTGCAAGCTAGATTTAGCCAGCGGGCCGTAGTTTAGAGACCCTTGCACTAAGAGGATAGTTTTCATACATGAAAAGGATGATTGTTAAGCAGTAAACCCTTTTGCACTAAAAAAATGCAGTGCAGCACTGCAAAGATTGAAGATTTGTTGCTTGTTCTATCTAGGTTTTCAGCTGATAATTTTTAGTTATAATTCTCCAATATTATGAACTAGCTGAGCAGTGTTCAATGTTATAATGACCACTGGCCTGAATGGAACCAAAAGCTTTTTTAAATAAGTAGTTGCAGATAAAATGCAAAAAATTGTCTTAAATCATATGTTATTTTCAGAATTGTGTAAAAGGCTAAACTTGCCTTAGCTTGAAAGCAAATGCAAAATGATTACAGGCAGAAAAACGTTCTAATGTAGATAAAGTTTGCTACATATAGGAAATTGTGGTAGAAAAATTTGCATGTTCAATAATGTTCAGTTCCACTAAGGATCATTAGCAAACTGGTAATCTTCATTATATTCCCTTTAATAGACAATGACCATTTTTAAACTCCCAGCACACAAAATGTCATGCCTTCATTATTCCTGAGTAATTATTAATTATTATTCTCACAACACCACCACATGTACAAGCAAAGTCCACAAATAATTTAAGTGATTCATTACTTTTTAAGTAGAAAATGGCAGGTGTATCCTGGGCGTGGTCACTATCAAGTAAAAAAGAGAAAAATAGGCTAAGCCTATGGCCAAGCACTTTATAAGCTAAAAATTATCTACAATATTATTGGTAAATTAGAATCTGAAGTGGGTTACTATCATTTTTGTGATGTCACCATTGATTTGTTCTTACAACAAAGCCTTTAATGACATAATGCCCATTGTTTATTCTAGAAAGAAACTTTTTAACAAGCACATGGCTCTCGAACACATGTTTATTTTTGCAGCTAGATAAGCTTGAGTAAATTTGCAGAATGGGCAAAGTCATGTGCTAACAAGAAAAGAGAGGAAAGAGGAAGAAAGAAAATGAAGCAGTGATAGATAGATAGACAGACAGACAGATTTATTTGGCGGTACTGAATTAATTGCGCTAGATATACTTGCTACAACAGAAAAAAACGCCGGGGCACCGAAAAAACAGAGGTTATCTTGTCAGGTGCCCCATAAATCATGTGAGATTGGTGTTTCCATGGTGAAGGTTGTGTCGACCGCTAGTTGTGCTGTCACAGTCCGATGTATAGGTTGCGGGATTAATGGCCAATTGCAAAGAGGTTACTCTTTTCGGGCACAAATGGCCATGACATCTGATTGCCATGGACCGCAAGGTTCCAGACGAAGAGGAAAAGAAAAACCCGACAAAAAGAAATCCTCTTCGGGTTGCCATAGTAATACATTTATTTGTTTTCAGCTTACAACTTCTACAGAGTTTATTGCTGGCTAGTAAATGTATATAATTGTGTTGTTTGGAAAACTTGTTTTACTGCTCACCAAGCATTCATTTTATAAGTTTATCTGAAAACCAAATTTGTTATGCAATATAGCTTTCACAGAAGATGAGCAATCCATGTGCTGGACAGTCCAGCCATGATCTAACAAGCTTTTTCTGGTAAGTACATACATTTTTATTGATTGTCACTAACTACAATTCAAAGCTGCTTTGCTGATGTGGGGAGGGACATGTTAGTCATGCACAGTTCAAACTATTAATGCAGTAATGTACAAAAGAAGTAGTACAAACTATTGTCTAAATCTGGGTTTATATTTTCAGTCACAGACCAATTTTTTTATACGATCAAAAAAAATAATGTCAGTGCAGTCATAATGTCTGAAAACGTAAGCTAGTGAATACTGTTATGGTAAGTTTCAATGCTATTGTGGGACAAATGACCAAAATGTCTCAACGAAAAAAAAACAGGGTCTAAACTGCATGTGCTTCAAGCACACATCCTATCTTTTGCACTCAATGTTGTACCATTTAGTGGTTCCATACAGTTTTAATAACTTCAAAGTAATTTAGAAACAAAAACATTAATTTCACACATTCAAAGTTATTCGTAGTCCACTTGAACATTCCAATGAGTCATTATTAGACAATGCTGTATAACATGTGTCAGTGTGTCACACATATGGAAAAACTTAATTTGCCTCTAGTTTCAAGATGTAACAATAAAGTATGTGTATTTTGTTTGAAAAAATTGTCTGTGGTTAACATTTGCATGGAATTACCTGGTATCAGTTTCAGCCCAAAAAGCTCTTATCAGTCAAGCTGTACTCCACACTTTCACAAGTCCCAGTAACAGATCTGGACCGCCTTGTGATGTCACACTTTCCCAATACTGAAGGCACCTAATATTTTTCATTGACAGTACATGAAAATCCACATCTTTTGATGTTTTGACTAGTTTTATGCCATGATCAGTTGGCAAGTTGTGGCCAAAACTTTCTGAAAGCCACCAAAGTTCATTTTCTTCTCACTGCCAAATTCCTATTGGATAATGAGTTAATGCACTTAAAGCTGTAGTTTACTTGTAACTGTAGCAGGCCAGGAAAAAGTGTGGAATATAGGAATATTATTTCTGAGAAATCTGAAATGTTTGCTGGAAATTTTTTGCACCAACACTGTAACTTCGGAAATTTTTAAGCAGTTAAAAATTTGCGCTCACTGTAAGTTTACTTTCTTCACGCACTGCTCAAGTGAAATTGTATATTTTCTGCATAGCTTTCTTTCTAAGCACTGTGCTCACAGCTGAGCTTGATGAGCGGCTTGAGCACAACATGTCACATTACTCGGCATTTGGAAGTCAAGCTGTTTGATTCAAGCACACTCCCTCCATCATGACAGGTTACCCAAGGTCAAATCATTCTGCTCAAAGCATACTCCACAAATCACAATAGGGGTGAGCGCTGTCATTTCCAGCAAAACTAAGGCAAAATTTTGCAGAAGTGATTGACAATCACATGAAAGATTACTTGTATAAACCGGTGAAAACAATGTACCACCTGTTGGCATTGTCGCTGATAAACTTACGATGAGGGTGTCAAACTGGACAAATGTTTGCTGCAGTTCTGTTTACACCAGGCATGCTAGTCTTCTTACACCAGTATCATTGGGTGTGGAATTAGCAAACATGATGGTAATGCAACTGCTGAAGGCATTCAAGCAGTTTGTGCCAAATACAATATTGAAAATAATCAAATCACAGGTTTTGGTTTCGACAGACAGTATTTTCATCCCAACATTGACAAAAAGTTAAGGCAAACAATGATGTTAACACCTTCACTGCTGGGTGGATTTACCTGTAAATCCCATGTTTTCATGCCACTTTGCAACTCCATAACTCACCAGGTGATTGTGCTAGAGAGACTTGACAAGTCTTCTAGTTTGCAATGAAAAAAAATTTTCAAGTTCTGGGTTTCTTGTGGGTGATGACATAAGTGGGATCAGTTTAAGCCTTTTTGGCCAAGGTTATCAGGCCCTAAGCCCAAACTGAAAGAGGGAAATATTTTGCTCAAGTTTTTAGTGGAAACTAAGCTAAAATCTGAGTCTTATGAGCCCTTGATTGGCTTTCTAAGGATTCTGTTTCACAAGGTACAGCTAAAACAAACTAAATTCTGGTAAAAATGATCCAAAACGATGTTTTACCCAAATTTTGGTTATTTTACCCTATCTTTGAACCAGAAACAATAGAAAGCCAATCAAGGGCTCATAAGACTCAGATTTTAGCCTTGTTTCCACTAAAAACTAGAGCCCTTACATGCTCTACAACATGGAAAGTTTTAACGGGAATGTGTCCCTTCCAAATATTATCCAAGTGCTAATTTTATGCCACTACATGTTACTTGTTTTAGTTCCAGCAGAGATGGAGGTCAGGGTTAGGTTTATTGAATATTGCAGCCTATATACAAACATTCAAGGACACAACCAGGGGGACGGTTTAGTCAGCATGCTAAGCCCCTTTGACAATTACATCCGTGCCATTCTCACATTTGAGAGCAGTGTGGTGCACATAGAATTTCAAGGTAGCCGGCAGCATCGCATCGCAGCGCACCTACTTCCAGGTAAACATGAATGCATATACTTTGCACCGCTCCCGCTCCACGCACCAGCACCACTGTGGTTTTCTGTTAATTCGACAAGCCTTTTGCAATGTGGCCGTACACCTGCATGATACTAATTTTCTACAAAACTTTTGCAGTGTTCTTCTGTGATGCGAAGATGTATATTTATGACAATTCGACTAAGTTTTTAAACACAACTGGCAGCTACAGGCCACTATACGATATTAACTTCTCGGTCAAAGAACGGGTAACTTGACTTTCTGGCCAACTCAATGGCGACACTCAGCTGCATACTCTGAGCCGTGTCTTTACATCACACTAAGTGGCGTGGAATACTTAAGCCTACAAAGAAATATAACATTTCTATTAGAATATCCAGCTTATGCGATTAACCATACTTTGTTTTTCACGTATGAATGGTTTTGGTTTTAGATTCTGGAGTCTAATGCGAAAACGCGATTATAGCATTTCACCATAATACAATTAGTCAAAGTCATCTGTATTCATTCTGCAAAGTAGTGTGCAGAGTAAATAAAACAAAGAATTTGCAAAAGTTTGCATAAGTCTGAAACAAGCAACCGTAACACATCAAGCTAAAATGGGAACATGCATATCTGTGAGTGCCGGTAAATGTTGCACAATGTTGCTTTTAAAAAGAAAGGGTTTTTCATCCAATGCTGCAATATAATGTTGCACCACATATTGGCCAAAAATTGTCAAGTAACCAGTGGCCTATAATTTTGGGTGCAGGTCTCTAACAACCTGCTGTGGCGAACAAATGTTAGTAGTCATCAGGTTCAACGTAACATTCCTATTTGAGCTTATTGTGAAAAATATGTACCTCTTTCTTGAACGATGCAGTAGGTCTAGCAACATATAGTTGCAGACTTTGATGCAGTCAGATCCTTTATATTTGTCCTTATTCTTTGAACACTACAACCACATTTTACTTTGCAAGTAAATGCTTGGACATCACAGTTTGAGATATATATCGGCTTGGTTGATGTATGTGTCGGTCCAATATTTGGGTTTAACTGATATTGCGATATTGATCATTTCATTTGGCCAGAATTATCGGCCTCAGTAGGTGGTGACAAAATGCTGTTATATTCCTCACGCATGCAGGCAACTTGCACAGAAAACACAAGGAAGCAAGTCAAGACAGTTATCTTGCAGCAACGCTAGCAGGTTCGTTTTCATAAACAAGCAGACAAGATGAACCATGGAGCACGTGTCAGCCATCGCAGCCAAAACAAAAGCATCATGATTAATGAGATTAATTATCAGCAATTTGAAAAATTTTAGCTCATAAATCCTGATTTTTGAAGTTTTTCAAAAAAAGGTGAGGCATAGAATACATTATATTTTTGATAATGAAGCAGAAAACAAGATTTAAAAATTTTGAAAATATCGGTTATCAGTCTATAATTGGTCAATATATCGACATCGGCCCTAGTTACAGTGTTTGTTTGAGGGCATGTGTATGCCACAATACTTTCATCCTTTCCTGGCCTTGACTAGGGTTGGACTCAGTGTCCCACTCTGGATGTAGTGTTGTACCAAGTGTTACGGTTAGCAAACAATAGTGTTGTTGCCCTGTTGTTCTACCCACAAACATGCTATTAATGGTGCTGCTGTGTCTGTTTTTATCAATCTGCATTGTGCAGACTGTGTGTGTTTATACTCGATAGACTTAGTGTCACCTTAAAATCAAAGAAATTAAATTTACCAAGAAATACATTTGTTTTTACAGCTTGTTTAAAGTCAGGATGGCATGAAAGGAAAATTACTTCAAGGGGGCATGGTGGAAAATAGGTTACCACTTTGACGTCCAGCACTGTGAGAGGATTTCGTGCCAAAAACAACAGATTGCATGTAGCTTTGCACGGGCATAACCCTGGCGCTGAAAGCAGTAGAGTGCTGTTCAAAGGCTCAAAGGATTCGGTCTTCTAGTCTGCACTCTAAAAAATTTTTTGGTTGGGAGGTGCAAATTTTCTCTGAGTAACATCATAAGTGGAGGACTTTTAGGACATCTTGGCCCACTTCATTTGGACCTGGGCCCAAACCATTAGATGCTAGTATTTCACTGAAGATTTTATTGGAAACTAGCCTACAATCCGATTCTTTTGATACTTTGGATGACCTGCTCAGGTTTCGGGTTCAAATGTTATGATCAAAAGCAGGCCTGCCCAACCTTTTCAGTGTTGCGGGCCAATTTCACATGAGATTTCCTTTGTGTGGTTTGATGGCAAATATACTTGAACCTATAAAAAATACCAAAAATTTAAAAAATCTGCTTACGAACTTCTTACATCGCAGGCCACTTAAAACAACCTCGTGGGCCACATGCGGCCCACGGGATGGATAGTCTTGATCTAAAGTAATAAAAATATTTGACTAATTAGCTAACAAATAAATTTATTTTAGATCATAACTTTTGAACCAAAAATGCTAGAAAGTCAATCAAAGGCTCAAAAGACTCAGAGTCGGGCCTAGTTTTCAATAAAAGCTTCAGTGAAATACTTTGGCCTAGTAGTTGGGCCCTGGGCTAGGTAACATGAGCCAAAATGGCCCAAAAACCACTTCACTTATGACATCACTCACAAAAAATCCGCAGCACCCAACCAAAAAATTTTTTTCGAGTGCAGTCTAGAAGACCGGCCGAATCTTTTGAGGGTTTGAACAGCTCTCTAGTGCAATCGGCAAAGGAGCTATGATGTTGGTAAGGCAACCAAAATCTGCTGATTTTAGGCTGATTTCTAGGTATGATATATTCGTAGACCGGCCGTCAAAGATATATCGGCCAATATTTGGGTTTTACCGATATATCGGTATTGGCCAAAATAGCCAATTTTTTCAGCCTCAGTAGGTGTTGACAAAACACTGTTTTACTCCCCACACACCCAGACATGCGCAAGAAAACACAATGAAGCATGTCAAGACAGTTATCTTACAGCAACACTAACAGGTATGGTTTCATAAACAAACCGACAAGATTAACCATGGAGCGTGCATTGGCCATTGCAGCTGAAACGAAAACATCATCGGGAAGTTTTGCAATGCTTGAAGCTACAACGTGCAAGTGTTGTGTACAAATAAACTCCCATTGTACTTCTGGATGTTTTCGCAGCACGAGTTTGACTGTAACTTAGGTGCAGAAGTCCACTCGATGCCTAGTTTAGCGCAGATTAATTTTTAAAAAGCTTGCACGAAAAATGAATTGTGTCATGTTAAGCTACATTTCTGGCATTATGAATATGATTACAAATGCAATCGCTTCTCACTATTGATAACAACTGTCGCTGTGAAGCAGTTGCATGTAACATCTTAAAAGGATTCTACTTTTCTTAACTTGATGTGCAGTATTAAGCTATAATTGTGCTGGTTTGTACTGTACGCAAGCTAAAACATCATGTTCATGGGTTAACTTAATTGACATTTTCCACGAGGCATGATAATGATAACTGTGATTTCACAATCCAAGCTGTTGCAACGTGATTGCAACGTTCCAGCATTTATGGACATGGCACACAAGTTATGAAAGTCAGCATTTCACAAATACGTTGAAGTAGTGATTTGTTGTTTGGTCCGATAGCAGCACGGCAGCCAATATTCATTGATGCATCACAATTGTTGTTGTCCGTTTGTTAAACACGACCAGCAAAAGCAGTGTTTGCAACAAATCAACTCACACAAGTTAAAAGCGCGGTGTTTGTGATGGGATCAGAACTACCGCGGCATTATTGCATGATCACTGGATGCGTAATGCACACATGTGCACCTCAGCTATTGTCATGGCAACATATTCTTATAGAATTTACTTCTGGGGGATGGGTGGTAATAGGTTATAGCCTATGCTGCTTATGTTTAGGCTAAGTTGTAGATGACCAGCTGACTTACTGCAGGCTACTTGGTGAAAATGCAGATAAACTTTGATTTCTGCATGACAATTTTAAACTGTTGATATGGAACTACTGAGTACTGACAAATCAGTTGAGGTGTTTCATTTCATACCAATGCCAGTACTTCAGTTGCTGTACCTAATGCAACTAGTTTGCTTTTTTAAGGACATGCAGTTATTTAATGTTACATTACATCAAAATTCCGAACTTATTCTTTAAGACTTGGATTGATGTTTCAAATTGAAAACCCACTGAGTTGCAGAAGAGCCTGAAAGGTTGACTTGTGAAATGTACACAAAAACAAAATTTTACAAGATTTATGTAGTACAGTAACTGTTAACAAACATACTATCATAGACAAAAAGGTTAGTCTCTTGGAAAATTTCATTTTTGGCAATGGTTAATTGAATATAGTGTTGTACAAATTTTAACCTCCTTAACCTGATGCTCCGTTTTGTACTTCTTTCTTTTCATTGTTCACCATCTTTCAACTTTCAAGCACTATTTTTGCTTTTTTTGGTTTAAGCGCTGTAGGCAGTTCTCTTATAATCAGTGTTCTGTTCTTATTGTTTGGTTATTTTAACATTCCTTTGTTTATTCATGGCACTGTGTTTATTCATTGCAAACAGTGCATACTATGCTTACAAGTTAATCTAGCCTTGAATTAGGAAAAATCATGCACAAATTTCACTCTGGCAACCTTCTTGACAACTTCAACCACCTTTTCACCCCTGTAAATCAAATACACTGCCATGCAACGCGCAGTGCAACTAGGGGTTCATATTTTTGGCAAATGGCCCACACCAAATACGGAAAAAGGTCTTTGAGGCATCTAGGACCTAAGATCTAGGACAAGATTGATCCCTCTCTTCATGACAGGTCCCAGCTCACATTTAAAAAACAGTACAGAGATGTACTTATCTTTGCCTATGATGACAGATAGTATGGTGCTGAAACATGAGTTCTTTATGTCAACTGTATACCATTTCATCTTACCTATAGCCCACTTCAATTTCAAATTGTAC
>JGI24159J19872_10000976_pt1 | contig 29601 bp, 18 predicted proteins | sample Ectturendosymbi4_FD_19872 | JGI IMG/M metagenome (IMG submission 19872)
ATTTCAAAAAGTTCAATATAACTTCAAACTACCTTGCAGCTTTTGCGTTGCTTTAGTACATGCAGTGTTGTAGCAAGGACCCCAACCTTTTTGTAATCATCTCATGTGATTATTCCGATTCAACAGACAGCGATGAAAAACCCGCAAACCAACGTTTTTGTACCCCTTTTCGAGTGTCACGAGTGATCTGCAGCGCCCATCTCCGCTTGCTTGCGCCGTAGGTCACTTGTCTGTACTTTCGAAAAGAATGCTGCTGAGTTGGTGGCGAGTCAATGGCAGCACCGCGCATGAACCTTTTGCTTGCATCCACTCATTAACGCCAAGCACGAGGCTGCAAGTACCGTTATTTAAATCTTCAGTATGACCTGGCCAGGTACTAGCGAATCCAGCCTACGAATTCCAGTGGCGCGTGTTCAACCCATTGTACCATTTAGCCGATTAGTTACACTTACGATACAAATAGCCAACATGAACTCATAGCTCTTGATCGCAGTAAGCCACCATGCCTAACTTTAGTAATAATGTGGGTGCGTTGTGCTTCCGACCATCTGACTGCTGTTGGCCTATTAAGCAAATGGAATCTTTGCTAACAGGTTCATTTTACAATGAATATTAAGATGATGGTCTTTTTTACAGAAAAGGCACCGAAACGGACGGAAAAGCTGGAGCGATAGCCGCTGGTCTTTTAAACGGAAAGAAACCTACTGGTCCCACAATAAAAATTCCATCTTGGAGCAAATTGGATGGTGGCGAGAAAAAGCGCTTGTTAGTTCAACTGCCTGATGGGTCAATGACCGTTTAGTAAGTAGCTCAAGTTTCAGAACGTGTTTTTTATCTGTATGCTTTAGTTTACACTAACATACTGTATTGGCAAACGTTTTTTAACGTATAGTATAGTTTTTTTGTATATTTCCCTTGATTTTTCTCTGTGTAAAAAGTGTTCAGTGGTAAAAAATATTTTCTATTGGTGTTTTTATGTTTCAATTTTTCGTTCCTGTTATGCTTACTGGTTGTTCGAGTGAAACAGCGATGTTGTTCTTACCTTTACCATATTGTGATAGTTTATGCGGCTCAGAGGAGACCATCGTTCGTAACGGACCTCGTAGAGACCAAATTTGCTTCAGTAATCTTTTGTTATGTTAAAAACATAAATTGTGTTTTTTGGTAGCGAAGAAATAAAAACATGAAACGTTTGGAAATGAAATCGTCGTTTCTGTTTCCGGATTTTTGCATCGTGCTGAGCACATATGGACAGGAACGATAGCAAAAAAAGACAGTTCTGGGTTTATATACGTTTGAAGTTTGGGGCACTTTGTCATAGCCACGTGCAAAGAATAATATCAAGCAATAAACAAAAAATAGTTGCCATCGAAATAGGACTAACACACATATCCTATATCCACAATACTGAATGTTTGTTGAACGTAGCTATCCTGATGGCGAGAATGTGGCGATTTCCGCCAGCGCCGTGCCGGATCATCCGGGGCAACTGTACGTCAATTGCTATGACAACGACGAAGACAGAACTTGTTTGGCCTCATTCACACCATACGGCAAAGTAAGTGAAACCAGTGATCGATGGTGATTTCCTATGTGCGTTCACTGTTCACTTAAAGTTCATAAACCGTTTTTCAGCAAGAGTACTTTTAACTGCAATGTAAGATTGTCGTCAGCGGGAAAGCACTGCGTAGATAGTTTGTAACTTTTTGGTTGGTGGTTTCTGCGTTTCTTCCGCAAAATACACCTTCTAACCGTGTTCATGACCATTATTTTGATCAATATGATTTTGTTTCACAATATATCAGGCTTTTGGCCATGGAGGCATTTCGAGTCCTCTTAGGGCTGCTGCCCCCGCGACCCTCCCCAGAGGAAAAGCGGATATGGAAATGAATCCATCAGGCTTTTTCGAGAAATGAGAACAACAAAACCTAAAGAAATGTTGTTGCTACACAAAATGTAATTAATAATACAGTGCGTGCTCTTAGGCAAGTCGCAAGCGGAACTGCATGATAGATTGAGTGTTTATACATGCTCCCTAATTTTTTTATTTCTTCGTTTGCAGTCGTGCGTCTATCACAAAAACGGGGTGCCCGCATTAGTTCTAACAGACAAAGGAGGTCTTCTCAAAGCTGAGGACGGATCGTTGCTTAAGAAGTGGGAGTGGCCGCTAGATGGCTACAAACTGAAAGAAAACGTGTTGTTTCACCTGAACAAAGAGATGTACGTTCGCGTGCTCAACAAGAACAACGTGATGCTGCACTTCAATTCCAACAGGGAAGCCATAAAAATTCCTGTCGGTGCTATTCCAGGTCTTGAACCGTCCGCACTTCTTGAGTCTGCGGTCAGTATTTATTTCTCAAGCTTTGTTTCTATTGTTTAAATACATAGTGACGTCAACTCTTTGAAATGGTTTGCAAACATTTTACGAATGCAAATGTGGTTTGCCTGCAGCAATCCTTTCAAACAGTGTATGATGCATGTCGTCACCAGTTAAGGGGTCAGTGGTGTTGCCCCTCATTTGCAGTTGCTTTCAAACATATAGGAGTAGGTGAGGAACTTCATTTCGCTGCATGCTGTAGCTCCTTATATTTGCGTTATTCACCTAAAAAACGAGTCTAGCGACTCGCTTTGTACGAAGCCATTGTGATAATGGAATGCAAGATTTGTTCCATGCGATCGAAGAAAGTTGACTTCTTCTTTTTTCTTAAACGCCAAACAGAGTTTTCTGAATTGTGAAACCCGGTTTGACTTTTCTGACCGAAAAACTTCTACGGCAGTCATTTACTTAAGTCACTTTCGGCTGCTGCTTGTGTCAGGTGTGGATATCAGGGGAGACTAACGAGGCAGTCGCCTCGCGCTTACACTTTTTCAGAAATGCCAGAGCGTGGTCTCCTTTGAAAGTTTCGCACTTAGTTTTTGCACTGTTTTGTTAAAAAGCTTATGAACCACTCTAGAGCCACACTAAATTAGCGTCTTTGCAAAAGTCGGCAGCTTTCAAGTGTCCTGGTTCAAAACTTTTTAAATTTTTGGTGCTTTTGTATGTATATTGTGCTCTTGAATTTAGTTAATAAATTGAAATGTAAAGCAAGTTTAATTCTTTTATCCACCTAGTCTCACTTTTACCTTTCACAGTGGGGATGTTTTGGGGCCCCCTTCTGAGACTGAGGGTTTGTCTCGGGCTTCTAAATTTAAATATCCACCACTGCTTAAAGTTGTCTTTGACGCAGAACCGTCGCCAGAAAGTCTTCATTAGGGAGGTTTTACGTTTGTGCAGGGGAGCTTGACATTGAAATTTTGATAAAAATGCCAATGATTTAAAGTTTTTCCTATTTCAATTTGGGGGGTTGGTGCTTTGTTTTGGGGGGCTAAGCCCACCAAAGCCCCCTCCCGTGGCAACGGGACTGCTTTGACGTCATATCTCGCCCTAAGTGAACTACAGTAGAATTCGCTTATATCGGCTCCTTACAGGGATTTAGAGTGACATGAGCGAACAGCTGATGTAGGCGAACGAGAAATAATTACAAAAAAACTAGACGATGACCAGAAATAATAAAAGAACTATGTGTTAGTTCACTGTTGATGTGGGTTGTGTAATCATTGTTACTACCTAATATGGTATACTGTCAAAGAAACGAAAAACTTCAAACAAAAATAGTGTTACAGGTATTTACTTGTACAGGTTGGCTACGTATCGCGTTTCTACGCCGAGATTGGTACGTCACAGTAAAGATTAACGTCCTCGCAAAGATTATATTCTAGAATTGCGTTTCCGTCCATAGACGCAAGAGCCGTTAGTGGGAACAAAAAATCATGGCGATCTAGGCAAATTGTTGAAAAGACTAGCTTGAGCTAAAATTCACGTGAAACATGGGATTTCTGCCGGGAATGCCTAAATTCAACCAAAATAGGCGAACCTCCAGTAAATGCAAAACCGATAAAGGCGAGTTCTACTGTATAAGCTACGAGAACAACGCCGGAGTTTTATGTGTATTCTTTTCCTGGGTTGACTTGGATTAACAACACTCACTGCTCTTTGATCGGCGCTTTGCATCAGTAGTTTTTTTATCGTTGGTGTTCCCGCTGTTAGAGTTGTTACAGCTGCCAATAACAGAATTTTTTTCTTGCTAAGATTTTCAAGTCCCATCTCGGCTATGCCACTGACTTTTTTAACTAACAAGTTCTGTAAAATTGCAAGTCCAGAAATAACCGCGAATAAATGGAGAAGTATCAAGCAATAAGCTCTTAACACCTGCTTACAGTGATGACCTCAGGCGTGCGGCACAAAAGACTGCCTAGTTTATGGATTGGTTTGTAAGTTTGTGACGTTCGAAGTAAAACAAACTTCGTTATCCGACACAGAGTGTTCTTAAATCCGGTCTTCCCTTCGGATCAAAAACTTCATCGGAATACATGCACAGTGCAAAATCCAAAGAAGATCGAGCCAAGGTTAAGCACCGAAAGTTCACCGCAAAAAAGGTACAGTAGTTACACCATTTTTTCTGCGCCAGCACACTTGCACAGGTAAACCCTTACGTGTTTTTTGATTCTACAAAGTACTGTCAACAGACAATGTGGATTAAGCGAGCGCTTATAGCATTACAGGGTTACGACAACTTTATTAGCAGGAAAAGAAAATTGAAATAGTTTTGAAAAAAATTTTTGGACCGTTAACACCCCTGTCTTCAACATTTGTACAGTCATAAAGGTATGTAATGCTAGTATAAGATAATAGCACATCTCATTATCGACTGCATGATGTAGTCTAAATCTTTTGTCTCTATCCTTAATTCTAGTAATATACGCTTTTAATCCCGAATCAGCAAGCATGGAACATTTAGTTGCAGTCGTGGAATTTTATTCGAGGTTCAGAATTTTGGAAATAAATCAGGTTTTTGCTGGCAGGCTTTTACAACACATCTTTTTACACCTTTATTCAATTTCACGGAATGTTCATGTCATTGACATACACCTTCATTCAATTTCACACAGTGTTCGTGTCATTGACATAACCTTCATTGCCAGTCTACCCATGTTTTTCAGAGTTGTCTTTTGCAAAGCGTAACTACAAACCAAGTCTTCTATTTGAAACTTTCTTATTGCTGGATCATGTCGAACAGATAGTAATCCAAAATAGGAAACTTGCAAATTTTGCGCGGTTGGTCGCTGCTTGTCTCTGATGTTGGCACAAAAGACGTAATCGCTTCCGCAAATGCATTGACCCAATCTGCCTTCAATGCCGTTATTGCGTACAGAAAAGCTGTGATGTGGGTCAAAGTTTTAAGGCGTCATACTGTAGAATGGATGTAGATTTGTGGGACTCCGGCTTTCCGTCATCATGATTTTAGACATAAAGTCAAAAATAGGCACATGATTTTTTTCATTACCTCTATCTCGTTTCTCACCGAAGCCATCGGTGCTGATGAACTATTCTGTTCCGATGCGATCCCGAATCTTGCCTTTCATTTAGAAACTGACATGAATTTTACGCAAAGGGCCGATCACTTCGGAAGCAAAATTCTGGATACTTGTTGATTATAACCAGTTTGAAAACTAGAATTAGTTTCTTTTTATTTTATTCAGGCTACTGGCATCACACGCAAATCTGGAGAAATTGAAGAATTAAAAAATTCTTTGGAACCACCCTTGCGTTTTGAGTTCGAATCCCAAGCAGATCGCGAGCTGCGGAGATTGCAAGACAAGACAAAACAGCTAGTTGAAGACTGGATGGAACATTATCGGATGTCAATTGGAATGAGCTCTCCATCTCTCAAAAAGCTTCTAGATCAACCAGAAGTATGTTTTCTGAAATCGTATCCTCCGTCAACAGCATGCACAAACGAGAATTTTGGCATGGAAATATAATCTTGCTTGGCTATTTTGTAAAGTTGTTTCTTACTCTAATGCTCTTTGCAAATTACTCGTAATATCTCATTTGTTTCTTCCTCTTGGTATTGTTTGGATACTACGCCAAGATGACAAGGATGTCAAGTTAATACAATGACTCTAAAGCTGCTGAAGATATGCTAACATCATAAACTTTCAAATTCTCACAATTTTAGTTAAAAGGCTGTCATAAGTTTAAATGCACGTAGTAGAACATTTGCTGTGCATTTCTCCCTCCTGGAACCACGCTGATGACCTTATTACAGGTTGTCATTAAGTGTTATAAATTTATTTACAGCCTGCGTCCAATCAAACGAGATCTTTTTTGCAGGTAAAAACACCCAAACGCAAAGTTCAAAGCGCAAGAGAACGCAAACCAGCACCTGGAGAATTTGATGAAAGTTCGATGCAATACCAAACTTTTCGATCTCCTTCTGCTCCTCCGAAACACATGATTATGGGTCCACATGTAAGCGATTTTTCGTGATTTCGTGCTTGCTTGGTGTTTTCAAGGTTAAATTGTAAGAAGTTTCATGCGAGGTAAGCAAGAGGCATAACGGTAAAAACTTGCAGAATGGCGAATTCAACTCAGTTTCTGCGCCACGGCTGAGTACTGATACGTCGCGTGTGCAGATCCAAAACTCTTAAATGTGGGTTTTGCTGGTAACAAGCCTGTGCCCAGACGCAAGTTACAAAGCAACGTATGCAACGGCACTCTGAGAGCCCCAAACCTCTGCTGACAGGGGAAGCAGCATTTGCCGGTGGCTCCATATTCCCCAATCGCAGCATTTCTTGGAAATCATTTGACATGCTCAAGTTCGTGAAATTGTCAAATGTTTATATTAATTATTTTTGAATTTAGAACACACCAGAGTCTTTCCCTTCATTACATTAGGCCAGTGCTTCACGATTCTTGGTAAAAGAATCTTAATATTTTGTAACGACCTGAATATAGTACCCAGTGTTGTTTGACATTTTGTTTCTAAATCATGTTTTGTTAGAAACGTAATCGTTGAATCAGCTGATAACAGCATCCCTCATTCTTCCATTATTGCCAACTCACGTTATCAAATTCACAAAAGGCATTACATTATTTGGAGTTGTGGGAAAAGCAGCCTTGGAGAATTTTCAAAATATAAAGAGATCCCATAAAAGCTAGCAACGTTTAGCAAGTTTTCCTTAGTGGCAAAGTCCAACTAATCCTATGGAATAAATAAATGCCTGTCCTTAAAGGATTTGCTTGTTTATCCTTTTTCGCCAGTTCCGATACCTGGTGTGTAATCACACGCTCTAAAACCAAAGATAATCACCTAAAGTTAAACAGTAGAGCGGATCTACATGGCTATCAAACTTGCTCAATTCTTTAGCTTGAAACAGTTAAAAATTTTCCTCGTAAAGTAAAAAGTAAGAAAGATTTGCAACAAAACCCACTTGCTTGAACAGTGGTGTGAGAAACGTGGCGCTTCAATACGCTCTGTTGTTCGGTAGTTCTCAACCTAGCCACTTGGCTCTTAGAAATTTTTAAATCCTGGGAGGAAATTGCCTAAGGGAGGATTTGAGAAGGAAAAACAGGCATTCTAAATTATTTTGCTGCTTACGCAAAATCTGATATTTTTAGCAATACTGATGCTTTTTCTTTTTCTGTCTTGTGTACTAGAATCTCCAGTTGCTGGCATGTAGTGAAATAACTACTGTAAATTATATACGCTTGGCTGCATTTCTAGATTTTCCTAATGTACTAGTTTGCATTGTGCTGACAGGCGAGTAAGTATTGTGATGTAACAGTGCTGAGATTGTAGAGAGATGGAGATCATGGACTTGTTGGTGTACTGTGTTAAAGATTTACCTTGTAAACACAAGTGTCTCACTAAAAGCGTTATTGATCAGTTAAAGAGAGGTAAATAAATTCAAAACGCTCAGAATCCTTTTGCTAGAGTACAATGACGTTGATTTTGAGATAAATAGACGAAAGATTTTATTACTCTTTACCGACACTTTTTAGGTTGCAGAAAAAGATCTCACTGCAAACTTTGCATAGCAGTCTACTGTATGCTTCATCTTTAACAATGCAAAAAAGTAAACGAATAAAAAACGTTTTGATAACCACTGTTCTAGTTTGAATTCGCGATACCCCAGCACTGGAGATTCTAGTACACAAGTTCGTCACACATCCGGAAATTAATCCGCCTGCGTTTTTCTCACGAGCTTGAATGCAGAATGCAGTACTTTAAATAAACTTGCTTTTTCAACAGTCTGTAGTCTTGGACGAAGATCAAGCATTGAAAGTATCTTCTTCGGTTAAAACTCCAGGCATTGTGAAAAAGACCAACGAGGCTCGAGTCCGTATCGAAGAAACCCCTCACGAAGTCCTGGAGCCTGAAACTTGTGGTGGGCGAAGCTGTTGTTCATTTTTTTAAGGAAAGTTGTGTGTGAGCAGGACACTCGAAATTCATGTGAGGCTGAAGACGTTTGTTAAAGGCCATTTTCTAAAAATAAATGCAAATCTTCACAATTTAGATTCGAATTACTGACTTCTTGGCAATGACGCCAGAAAATGGCAGCATGGTAGGGACATTGCCCCTTGTCCTTTCACAGTTGGGACAAGGGGGCACAAGCTCCCATTTTTAGATAAGAGTAATGATAAATTTATGCCGACTTCAAGTAGTATTTAAAAACCCAAAAAGGTAACAGTTCAATCACAGTATCACTCATTTTATCTCAATTTGTTTATATGTCAAATCAGCAATCATTCCCAACATGCGTGTGTTTCTACTCACAAGTTTGTCAATAGAATCAAAAGCCAAGAATTTCACAATAGCTCACACAGTGCCGTAGCAGCCCAAATCGGACCCCCACAAAATGTTTACAGGAGGCCCCCTAATGCTGATTTATAAAAAAAAGCTTTCAACGTTATGCTACATCTCGAGGCCGAATGGCCTTCAAAACAAAATATCCTAAATTGCAGACCCAATTTGGCAGAACCAGACCCATAACCGGGTTTTAAGGTTTGGGGGCAAAATACATATTTAGGGGAGAAACATTTGTTTTTATCATATGTTTAAAGTAATTTACTGAGCACAACAAAATTTCGGGGTTCACAAAAAAGAATTTGGGAGAACTGCCCCCGAATGCCCTACCGTGTCTGCGGGCCTGGGCAGAACCGTCGCCAGAAAGCCTTCCATTGGAGGGCTTCACGTTTGTGCAGGGGGCTAGACATTCTGAAAATTTATGTTCAATTCACAACATGAACAGTATATGCAGATTGTGCAAATTAATTATAAACATTTTCTCGCAAATACCCACAATAGGCTCGTAGTTTCCAACTAAAATTTTTTGAACGAGCTTAACATAAGGAATTGGGTCGTAAAATCATTGTCATTTAATTGACGACGATTATTTAGAGATGTCGCAATGAAATGCAATTGTAAAAAAAATTGCAGGAAATCAGAATCACTCCTATTGTTCAGTTATGAAAACACTATTGCCGAAGGAGCAAACATGAGGCCGGCCAAAACATGTGCGCCGCGATGAACGCTTTTTTCATTAGCGCAAATTGATAAACTTAATCATGAGCTTAAGTGAAATATGCTTTTAAAAGCTTTTTACTGGCCGAAATACGCATGCATAAACCTTGCTGATGTCAGGACGTGTTAATCTCCTGGTGCATGGCACATGTTTAGATTAATAACATTTTGTATCTCAAATCGCCTATAAATGTTAACAAATTTAGACTTAAAGTAAACTAAAACCTATGTGGACGCAACGGTTAACATCCATAATCCACTAACTGCACTACTCTGTTTTGGGACAACTTAGCAATGATTGCTAAATAGATTCTTCTAACTACACAATTAACTCCATCTGGCTGTTTGGACAGCAGGCTGCGCAAATGTGTAACTTTGGTCGTAAGCACCGACTTTGGTCTTGCTGCTTTGCAGTGCGAAATAAGAGGAGACTACCTGGGCTAAACATAGTGCATTTTTGCAACAATCACTACACAAAACACGTTGATCAAGAGAAGTCTGACTTCTGGATGTATACAACTAGGCATGTAGGCAGAGCCGGATAAATGAACGCGAGTCCCCTAAAACGCTTAGCGCAGCTGCCCAGATCGCTCATGCCCGACCAGTGTTGCCACTCTGTTATGAACAAAAACCCCAGAATTTACCTTGAAAAAAAAACAGAAAATAATAAAAAACCCCAGACATACAAAACGTTCAAAAAAAGTCCAAACCAAACTTGAAATGCGCACTTCTGGTACTTGCATATAAAAATGAAGGTTATATGTATTATTTGCATCATATTTTTAACAAGTTCAAATCTATTTTTAAGCATACTGACAATTTGCAAGTAGGCTAGCAGCAAATCGAATGTATGAAGTAACATAAAAAAGGCTAGTTAGATATTTTCTGAAAAAACGTTAAATATTTTCCTTTACTTTCACTTAAATGCACAAATTGAAACATGTAGTTGTAGTGTACATGATACATTCAAGGTGTTACATTTATCTTTTCACCCTAACCATTGCATTCATTGCAACATTTGATTACTAATTTAACATTCAAAATTTTACAGTCATATCACAATGCGCCTGTAAAACAATGAACAGATTCTCAACCACAGCATCTTCAAAACAAAAAAAAAAGCATTCCAAAATCATGCACAAGCAGCCCTTGACATATCAGCGATAGATACGAGTGCTGACCTATGCCTAGGTAGTGCTTTATCTGTAAACCATTGTGTTTCAAACAATTTCGTTGAGCCTAGCCCTATTCGTCTGTCTGGCTACTGCACATGGTGACATGGGCTATTACGCCTGTGAAACTACTGTATTCTTGAATGGAAAATACAGTAATGCAATTATATACATCTCTAAATTTTGACCAGAGTCAAAAAACTCCAGATTTTTAATAAAAACCCCAGAACCCCAGATAAAACAGAAAAACCCCAGATCTAGTGAAAAAAAACAGCAGTGGCAACACTCTTCCCGACCCTTTGCCTGCAGAGCAGGGTTGCCAGATATTTTACGTAGCTTATGGCCAAAATTCTAATGAAAAATGGCCAAAATGGCTGTTTTTTGAAAAAGTTATGGCCAAACATACAAAATGTTTTAAAACTATGGTAATTTACATTGGGGACTCAAAATGTTAGGAAGGCAGTATATTTTTTGCCAAAGAAATATGGTTTGGCCAAAGAAGCAAGTTTTGACCTTAAAACATCAATTTCTGCCATGAACTTAAAACTGCATATTACAACTTGTCTTTATCTTAGTAAAACATACAACCAAATAGTGGCCTGTGCGGGGCTTGAAAGGTTTAAACACTAATGTAAAAAAACTTTTGAAATCTGACGCATTATATGTGAGCTTCAAATTAACTTTTCAAACCATCGGCAATGCTAGAATTCTTTTGATCTTGTGCTCAAAATATACATAAACAAGAGACGAAATTCATGGATGATCATAACAGGGCCCCGACATGGGAAAGTGCCGCCCCGGGGCGAGTCGAAAAGTGTCGCCCCCTCATCACAACTACCACATGAAAGACCATTTGCTATTCCTTCTTTTTACCAAAAGTGCCGCCCTGGTGTATTGCCCCCCGCCCTCCCCCTTGTTGGGGCCCTGGATCATAATCACATGGTTAAGACCATCAGTAAGTTCACACATTCATACATCATATGAACAAAGGGGTAGGACACACTTGAGTGCAAACACTGAGTCATATGACAGGTCCGACTGAAACACCTGTACAAAATCAACTGACTGCAAAGGCTAAATAATTACCACACTTCAAAACAACGCAAGTTTGAAGTACTGTACCAATGGTGTTACTGTAACATTTACAGTGACATGAATAAAATAGAAAGACCAAAGGGGTAAAATATTTTATGCAAATTTCATTTTACAATGACAAAATGAAAAAATGGCCAAAAAATAGCCAAATTTTACAAAATAGCCAAGTGTGTTTTTTCATGGCCAGCGCATTTCATATATGGCCAAATTTTTCGAAATTGGCCATGAAATGGCCAATCTGGCAACCCTGCTGCAGAGGCAAGTTGCGAAACTTGCTAGCGGATTGTTACACTCTTGGTCTTTATTTCGTAACAATACCACGGCAATAAATCTTCAAATGTTCACTTCAAGTTACGGTAGTAGCGTTTTGCCGCATGTGACCAGGGCTCCCACTGAGTTTTTTTCCAGTATATCTGTATTTTTTTAGTCGGCCTGGGTGTCTAGGTCTAATTATAAAAATCGCATTAAATCTGGGTTTTTTGAAGTGATAAATTCATCAACAACTTCAATGTGTTCAATATAATATAAAGATAACTTTATATTACAGTGTTTACATGCGCACATCAGGTGAGACAGTACGCATATCGGATGAAGCAGAACGTGTTCAATCGGTTTCATATTCTCATATAAGATCATTGTCATGGTTAAATACAGTGGTGTGTTTTAAAGGAAGGCAAGCGAGGCACTTGTCTCGTCCCCCCTTTCAGAGCCCCCCTCAAGGTACTTCCGAACCACATCATAATTCAGTATTCTGCCTTTAAAGGGGCCCCCAAGAGCAACTGCAATGTGTAAGTAGGCTGATCTGCTTTTAAAGAGCTCCCCAACAACAACTGTACTATGCAGGTACTCTGCCTTACAAGCTTGCCCAACAGCAACTGCATTGTGTAATAAGTACTCTGCTTTCAAATGGACCACAATAGCAAATGTAATATGTAGCTTAAGTAGACTCACTACACTTTCAAAGAGGCTCCCAATAGCAACTGTAATGTGTAAAGTACCTTGCTTTCAAATGGGCCCAACAGCGACAGTAACGTATATGTAGGCTACTTTGCTTTCAAAGGCACCGCCAACAGCAGTTGCAATATGTAAATACCTTGCTTTCAAATGGGCCCAAAGTAACTGTAATGTATAGCACTTTTCTTTCAAAGGGCCCCCCAAATTCACTGATTTCTAGTGCTTCATTTTTCAATTTGGGGGGCGAAGCTTTTGCTGGTTGGCTAAGTGATGACGAGACTGAATTTTGGGCCCTTGTGACATCATTCCCCCCCAGTTGGGGGGTATGGAGTGCGGCTGATACGGCTCTGCCAACAGCAACTGCATTGTGTAAGTACTCTGCTTTCAAAGGGACCACAATAGAAACTGTTATGTGTAAGTCCTACGCATTCAAAAAGGCCTACAATAGCAAATGTAATGTGCAAGTGGGCTCACTACGCTTTCAAAGGGACCCCCAATAGCAACTGTAATCTGCAGGTACTACTCTGCTTTACAAGGGCGCCTAACAGTACCTGCATTGTGTAAGTACTCTGCTTTCAAAGGGACCACATTAGCAACTGCAATGTGTAAGTCCCACGATTTCAAAGAGGCCCACAATAGCAAATATAATGTGCAAGTAGGCTCACTACGCTTTCAAAAGCCCCCAATAGCAACTGTAATGTGTAAAGTACCTTGCTTCCAAAGGGGCCCCCAACAGCAGTTGTAATGTGTAAATACCTAACATTCAAAGGGGCCTAAAATAACTGTGATGTATAAGCACTTTTCTTTCAAAGGGGCCCCCAACTTCATTGAATTCTAGTGCTTCATATTTCAATTTGGAGGGTCGAAGCTTTCTTTGGGGGTTGGTTAAATGGTGACGGGACTGAATTTTGGCCTCTGTGACAGTTCAATTTTGGGCCCCTGTGGCAGCGTGCCCCATAATTGGGGGTATGGAGTGCGGCTGATACGGCTCTGAGCTCACAGATCGGATTTGGTTTTCACGTCGCTACCGCCTGTGATAGCTATTTCATGCGTGCAAAGGCTTATTAAACGACTTCGCGTCAGATTTTGCTTGCCTTAGCTTAGTCATGCAGTTTATAACTGCGTTCCTGTGACAAAATATAAGTTTTAACTCCAGGAAAAGTCTTTTCCGCGACAACCAAGCTTCCGATTACTCCTTCGACTCCCGGATCTCGCCTCCGGCCAGCCACACAGGGTTCGCGAACTACTTTGAGCCACTATATTTCACATACACGGACGAGCACAAGCGCTGGACACCTTCCCAGCAAATCGCCGGAGAAGCGTTGGACCCCAGCACCGGAGAACTGTCCGGTGGCGACAAGGCTTACTTTGCTACATGATGGTGTGTACCCTGGTTGCGTAAGGGCGAGGACGTGGGAAAACAAGATTGCCATGTAGCAACTTATAATAAATACGGAAAAAGTGTGTTAACAGTTAAAGCTGCAACTGGGTAAATGTGAGAACTGAAGGTAGGTTAACAATTGAAAACTTGGGCGGCAGCGTAATTTTCAGTGGTCACGTTTAACTTCAAACCAATGGTAGTGGAAACAAGCAAAATGATAAAAAATTTGGAATGTGGGTCGAAGCTTTTTCAAAGACTTAGCACAAGTTAAACTCGACGTTGTGAGCTACATATGGCTTGTAAATTTAGAGACGTTTGTTGTAATCACCAGATATTTGTAAACTATAGTTGAAAGATTGATTGCTGGTTGGTCAATTTCCATATCTCTCACAACTCAGAAAATATATTACGTGCTTGACATTTGTTGAAAAACATAAAACGGTATCTCCTTGCTGCGGCGAAGGCTTTTGGAAGTTAATGTTAGATCGAAAAATATACTGCAACAGAAATTTTGAAAAAAAACGAAGCCGATGATAAAAATTATTGCTTCCCCCGACATGCCGTTGCAAAGAAACTCGCGCATTTCTTTTTCTTTAAATGACAGAATAAATGATTGTGTTAAATTAACTTCCAGTGCGTGCATCAGAGATTTAATGAACAAGCATTCCGAGGGAGAGCGCCGGCTTTCGTCACACGGATGTAGTGTAGCTAACGTGATGAGATAGCAGATAGCAAAGCTCTTTTCTAGTAGAACGAGACCCACCATGAGTGCTACCTGTTTTCAAAGTTTAATTGAATCAAACGATCTCAAAATTCCAATTGTCAGTAATTTCAAGGCATAAATGGCATTATTGGCAGTTATTTGAATGTGAACATTTTGTGTCCAACTTCATGAAAAATTGAACTTGGAAAATGGTAATTAATTTATTGGCTGTTCACTGGAAATATAACTCACAGCTTTTTGGTTGTTTACAAATCACAGCTAGTCTAACGTTTATGCAATTCAACATTACTTTACCGTGACGTGACAATTTATCGAACGACAGTTTAGCGAAAGACATTTCATCGAACGACAATTTATCGAAAGACGGTTCATCGAAACGACAGTTCATCAAAACGACAGTTCATCGAACGACAGTTTATCGAACGACAATCAATCGAACGACAGTTTGTTGAAACGACAGTTTATCGAAACGACAGTATATAGAATTTGTTTAAACTAAATACCAGAGTTTTAAATGCACACATGCAATAAGTTTATCGAATTTCATTGAACTCAATACCGGCGTTTATAAAATAGAATGGATCGAATACATAGAATGGGACGAATTCTATCAATGGAATGCGTAAGGCGTTTCAAATGCACATTCCAGTCACATTCATTTATTTGCAGTTCGTGGTTATCAATTATTTAAACAAATCCACTAGTTGTGAGCAGTTGCTCCAGGGAAGCTCCTTATAACATAACTGTGTTCAGATGGCGCTCTCATGAGGCTGTCTTCTTCGGCTGTGGATAGTACACAACTTTTACATTTGAGGTGTTCCTCACATTTTCAGTAAGTTACGTCATTTTGAGTGTTGTTACTGACAGACATAAAACCTTTCAAAGCCACTTTCATTCGCCTTCTCGCTTAAAATGAATTCCATTTCTAAACAATTTTACAATCACTCGCAATTGCTGGCTTCACTGGTATTCTGACATCTGGTTTTGATGGTTTTAATCCTGTTAGCTACCAGTTGATACTATTGAAAGATAAAACGGACTTTGCACTTGAAAAATATTAAATAGAGAGTTATGACTGCAGTTGTTCATTGCAGCACGGTGACCACGCCGTAATAATGTCTTGCGACAGTTTCACCAGATAAGTATTTTCGATAAATTGTCGATTCGATAAATTGTCGTTCGATAAATTGTCGTAGTGCCCTATTTTACAATGTACAATGCTGATAAACAAAGATTTGATTCACTTTTTAATTAAAACTGAAGATCATGTATATTAAAGACACGTGTCCGACTGGAAATTTCAGCGTTGCTAAGCATGACAATGTTTTGACAGATCCCAAAAATCCCGACAAGGTGTATACGTGCAAATGCAGCAAGAGGTCAATCCCGCTCATAAGCGATGTAGAGCTTGACTACTTCCTGCGACTGGTCGCTCCCGTATCTCAGCTGATTGTGATTTGTGTGATCAACAGTTTACATCGGCATACTCATCCCTACGACAAAATGTTCGACGTGTTGTATAAAGAGAAAAACAAGTAAGTCTATATATTGGAGTCCCCCAAGCAGTAGCAATGCCTGATTTTTTCAGTTTTCGCTCAAAGTTATGCGTGCCTGCATCGCTTTTACTGCGTAAGTTGAATCGCAACCTTAGAACGTTTTGTCAGGCTTGTCCTTGGAAATAAGAATCCCATGGGATAGGATGGAACTGTGGACTCGAAATTTGTCCCATGTCCTCGTAAGTAATTTTACGTCATAAAGCAGGAATATTCTGAAGGTGAATACCATTATCATGTGTTCGCGGTACAGTGAGTTCAACACGCAGAGGCTCTGTGTCTCGTGTAGAGATGCGAGAGACTCCCGAAAATAAGATTGTTGGGCCCTTTTCTAGGTGACAACTAAAAAAAGGTTCCCCCAATTTTCTATACGCCCCTAATTGGAAGCGGTTGGATGTTTTATCCACGGCTGGGAAGAGGCTGTAGACAATAGACATGCATATGATGTAATGTTCTCGTATCACGAGTTTCGTGGGAGTCCCATGGGCAAGCCTGCGTTTTCTAGTTCAGTAACGAAATTCATCAGTGTGAAACACTCTGCGTTGATTAATGTTTTTTAAGGAACCGATCAACACGACCATGTCCGCAAGGTCGACACGACAGCTATCGCATTCTTCGTTACGACCTCGCTGTAGCGAAACTGGGCACAAAGAGGAGCACACCTCTTCTTCTTGGAAGGCACAACGTCGTGCCAGGAATGACTTTGGTATAACCTTGAATTTGCTTTCTGCTGGTTACTCTACATATACTTTACAATCAAAAGAGAAACAGCCGATCTCTAGGATAAGTGGACATTTTTTCAGCTGCAATTCCATAGCTGCAAAGAAAGAGCTGTTCTGGTGAACTAAAACGTTTTTTGATCGCCAACTTTTTGGCAAGATGCAACTGCCTGCCTTTATTAGGACTTTTTAGGACAACATCTCAGTAATGCAGCTTCCTACCTTCATCAGGACGAAAAGTTTGCTCATTGCAGCAGAGAAGCCCAGTTTTAATGACACTGACAACTTGTGCACTGTTAGCTGCATTTTCACTCACTTGCTTTGCTATTTTCAGCTGTATTGCTCCGGAAAACTGCTCTTCGCCGATCACATATTCAATGGCTACGGAAATGCCAAAAATGACTTTAGGAAGCAGCTGTACAGATCCAAGCAGGAAGCACTACTTGGTCATTTTCTACCGGACGATTTCAGGTTTGACAACCTTGCTCGTTACTTGTGTTTAACTGATAGAGAGAGTTTCAAATCATATGGGACGTGTCATTCTGCCTACTGAAAGCTTGCAACAATACAGCGGTACACCGACATTCATGGACAGAAGAGGGGATTTTCGAGACTTACTTTCCCATGACTTGTTTTTTATCTCTTCTTATGTTCTTAAAGGTATCTTGGATTGACCAAGCTTGATCTTACCATTGCTGAACGTGCGAATTACACGTGATTTCATTTTCTGACATATCCCTCTTTGAAATACAGTCTCTTTCACTTGATGATTCGTTTTACTTAGCTCAAAATTGCTTACATTTTAAGCAGCGCCTTCGCAAGTGCTTTGCTTCAAACAATCAATGCTGTCTTTGTTTTGCGTGTACATCAGATTTACTCCTGGCCGTGGAAAACCGGGTTTCAGGGCCGCGTGGGGCGGCGAAATGGGAGGCGCAGGCATTGACGGAAAAGGATCGCCGGGTCTCTTCCTACGCAGCTCAAGCGAGAAGATTGCTGACCGGCGTAGATCTGCTCAGCGCGTCATAGAAGAAACGAGGTCCGAAGGCGATTTGACTTCTGAAGGGTCGAGTGTGAGCCCGAGGATGCCTGCATCAAGGTGAAGATAGCGCAGGATGAGAAGGCCAATTGTAAAGTGTGATACGACCTGATATAGAAGTGTTTTGCGAATATAAAAGCGCCACAGTTTGATGCATTATAAAGACTACAAGTTTCAGTTAACTTTCATTTCAAAGTGATCCAGGGTGCAATGTTGGGCTTTTATCTGGTGACGTTGCCCCATGTAACCTTCTCTCTGTGCTGAGGTGGCGTATTGTACGGCCAGTGTCTTTTTCGTTGAAACGAGTTACAAGTCAGTGGAAAATTTAATATCAAGAGGCAAAACTTTTGTTTGCTGTTATTCGCTTGGTATGCGAAAATCGTGGACACTTTACGCGTGAGACCAATTGAAATTTCGTTGTTTGGGAAGTGTTTGTTTAAGCGTTCTAGCTATTTTCTCTATACAGTTCATATGAAGTTGTTACATCAAGTCCGATGTCACCAAAATTGTCATGCCTAAATCTTAACCCTTGCTTTTCTAATTGTTGTAGTTTACTGCAGTTTGTTGCAATATGTTGATTGTGCTCATTTATATTTTTTATTTAATGCGCGTAAATTACGACGAACAAACAGTCATGTTGCAGAGGATCTGAGAAAGACTGCAACTTTTCTTCTTTGTCTTGGGGCTAAATTGTTGACAACCTTGGCTAAACTGTTAAGCAACTAGTTTCTGCTGTAATCATGGTTTATACGTTGGCACCAAGGAAGTCACAGTTGCTTTTACGCAGAGTTGGTTGACGTCAGACATTCTTTTTTTGTTTTTCTCGCAGGAGTTTTGATACAGCGCGAGACTTCGTCCAGTACTCGCTTTCTACGAAAATCTACACCACTCCACCTGAACCGGAAAGAGTTAAAGCAACGGGAATCATTAATCCGATCGAACAGCTGCATCGTTCTACCTCCACCACAGTTCTCACCCCGGTCGACTCCTCACGGGTCAGAATCAGCCAAGACAGCACGCTGAGCAGTTCTCCAGTGAAAAGTTTTCTAAGGCTCCAGGCGGTGAAATGAACCTCGGAACAAGTTTTTCGTCCTTGTTAATTTCTCGGATCAATCAGCAATCGATGTTGTATATCATATGATAATCGTGAACACGGAAGTCCATACTTGAAAAGCATCCGGCCAGGTTCACCGTCTTCACTGTGATCCTGCATACCATGGTATTCGGCGTGTTTGTTCGTGAAACTCACGTACCACTAAACCTTCTCACTGACAATAACATTGACCTATCAACCTCTTGCACTTTGTCTCCGTTTGATGCAACTGACATTACAGTAGATGATTTGCCAGTGTTAAGCACGTGTTAGTTACCGCAACGAATTTCACAGTTTGTTGACAGGTGCCAAACATGTTTCAGATTTATATGCGTGCTTTCAGAGCTTATTCATAAAATTCATTTGACCATTTTGTGTTGTGCAATTGACGACCTATTTTTTCTTTTTTTTAGCAACGGCTTAAGTCTTTTCTGTAAACCTTATTCGAGCTGCAGCCAAAAGAAATATTCCTTCAATCAAAACGAAATCACAATGCATGCCTCGCCATGACAACAAGCATGACTGATTATACTTTTGCAAAAAAAGCCAAATACTGTACCTCTTTGTGGTTCCCAACCGTTTCAGCTCATGGTACCCTTCCTATACTCATAAAAAAAACTTACGCCAACTTCACAATAAGACCGTAGAATCTTTTTTTTCGAGAATTCAGGTCACCTTTCGTCTGCTTTTGTAATAGGCCTACGCTAGAGTACGAGACATCCTAATGGGGAAAACGCTCTTCCCTCTCATTTGACATAGCACGATAGCACTTTTTGGCCTACACAGTTACCAGCACCTCACCCTGTTTTTCAGCTGAACCTGACATGGTGACACACTTAAAAGTCAGCATTTTTTCTGATACCGATGCATCGGCACAAGACTGCTGATAGTCCTTGGAACCAAGTCATTTACAGCAAATGAGCTGTTTCAATGATCCGGCCCTACAGATGTTGACAGAGTTATACAACCTTTTTCACACACTTCGGCTGATGCTCTTTTTGCATGGGTTTAGTTTAGGAAAAAGGTGATGTGTATAAATTGTCAACTTCACAGACAAACTTACTGTGAAAAAGAAACGCAACACGTATGTAATCGAGAAGCACATGTATCTCATAAACTTACTCTTCGAAAAAACTCTGTGCTTGGCAAGGACCAACTGAGATATGAACTATCTCTAGGTTGAAGTGGTTAAAAAATATTATGAAAAACGTATGAAATCGTTACTTAAAAAATCGCTTTCAATCCGATTTATGTGAGACTCACGCAAAAACCTTCACTTGTTTCACGTTTTCTGTTGGAAATTGAACCTAATTTTAATTGCATGTGCGTGAGCTGTTCTGTATACTGAGGGGCAAGAAACCTGATATTGTATTATTATCAATTCATATCTTTCTCACGATTTTGGAAGTCATTCATACTCCTTAGAAGTAATTTTCTTCGAATTTATGTTGGTCCCAAGGCCTGCAGACAGGACATGCAAAGCATTCGCTCAACCATTTTCAGGCTTCAAATTTCAGCGTGAATTATGCCGAAAACAGTGTGATGAAAATTTGAAGTGTTATCTCTACCGCTATCCATGTAGGCGGTGGCCATTTAGTTTGTTATGTAACAACGGCTATTAATCGTAGTCAGGCAAAAGCTTTGCGTTGATATCACTTGGCAATTTTGCACGTAGTCTTTTACACTGCCACTTACTCTGCAGTTGTTCCTAGCCTGCATCCCTGCACATGTCGACGTGCGAATAATGCTTATTATATCAGACAGCGAGTAGTTAGCGAAAAAGTGTTTTTTTTATGAGAAAAGTTATGGCAAAAGGTCGAGCGACTGCAACCGGGACCAACTGGTTAGTTTTAGTCTTGTTTTCTGCCTTGCACTGACGATTGCTGACTATTTCTTCAGCATACAGTAGCTGGGGCTCAGACATTCTCTAGTAACCGCGTAGAGAACATACAATTGATTTGAAACTCAATTTAACCGGCGGCAACATTTAGTATTTGAAGCTTGGAACACACAATGCAGCGGGAACGAGACCTTGGAAATAGTTACAGTAGCTTAATTGTCAGGCGCACAGTGTACAGAAGAGCTGGGAGACAACCTCTTCGAGGCAACAGTCTTGAAGGCACAAGCGAGTGAGATGATGAAGACCTTGTAAAAACACGCTCGTGGAGCTACAAGACAGCCGTTGTCACAAAGCGTCATCAACGCACCATCTCAAAATGGTGTTCCCTCACTTCGACCTGTTGCTCTCTTAGAAAAATGGGAATTCGTGTGGAACTTTTTTGAATACAAGACAACTCGTAGAAGGTTGTGCGATTGTTTCGATTTTGCAGCGTGTGGCAAATTTATTCAATTTATTCTCTATCATTATCTCACCACTAAAATACAGTCCGAAATACAAAACAATTCAATACAAAGAATACAGCAGGCACAATCACTCCACGAAACATCAACTGGTTGCTTGAGAATGGATACAAGACACAACACGCTAACATTGTCATTGGATAATATCATTCACTTTCCCATAAAATCTTCCAGTTATGTAAAATAAAAAATGATCTCAGTAACAGACACACCCTGCGCTGCCGTTGACACTTTGAATCTTTCTGGTTAGTTAATACTTTGAATAACTATAGGGTTACATAATCTTAATTTTTCAACGATGGTCGCATTGATATATTTCATAAAATACACACTTCTAATCACATCTATTATTGGGTCTGTACAGGTGGAAGCATATAGCCAGGTCCGACCTTAAGCCGATGCAACCGATGCAGCTGCATTGGGGCCCGCGCCTCTGGGGCCCCGCCCCATGGTGTTTGGGTAGATTGTTCATTTTTGCCTGATACACCTTGCGCTTGAGAATTCAGTAGAAACGCCATATAAATATCATTGTTAACAAAGAACGCTCTCGTCAGAACTGGCGAATTTCCTCTCGAACGTTAGCAAGGGTGCTCAATTCTCGTGTTAGTGCGTTACTGTATATTTGCGCTCTACCACGATCGTAACACGGTTTACTGAACACGATGGCGTCATAAAATAACTGCTCAGAGGGGCCCCGCGCCCAGGTCTTGCATTGGGCCCCGCACCTGCTAGGGCAGGCCCTACATAAAGCATCTTAGGACAAATATATTAAACCTGCAGCCTGAAAAACCCGCATGTAATCGTTTTGTGTTCCCCATTTAGGATCCTTCCTTTTTTATGTTAACACTAAAAGTTTAAAAAGTGTTTAAAAAGTTAGAAAAATTGAGCAAAAAGCATCCAGTACAAAGCTGCTGAACGCATTAAAGTACAAAGGTAACTACAGCGTTTTCATTAGAACCAAACGATTTGCAGCGCCTGTTCCCGATTGTTCACTTCTTGTTTCGAGTAGGCAGCACTGCTCGCTGCTCCAACTTTTCGAAATGTGAACTGTGGGTAAGCGAGATCCAAAGGTGATTACACGTTTTCAACAAGCGCAAATCCTTTTAAATACCCAACCAACAAAAGTAAATTACAAATTAAAACAAATTCAAAATTTTTTTTAGAATTCAGACTTTTCAAAAACTGTTTGATGTGCAAATCAAAAAATACCACCTAAGTTATATGCAAAAGAGTTACAGCCTGCTGTTTCCAAGATATATCCCGGTAGTAACAATAGATGACGCTTTAAATTTAGCTACTTTTTGAAAAACACAACTACGGAAGTCCGGTCAAAACTGAAATGCATCCTGCTACCTTAGCAGGGTGTTTTCTTTAGAAGGATGATCTGGCTTCACAAAGGACAGGAAATGTACGTAACAGTTGCTGCTTGCAACAGCTTTGAAGTGATTCTTACAGGGTCAAATTCAGCCCTTTGCGAAGTTGGAATTGATTGTGAGAGCAGTTTTCGTACATAGGTAAATAGATAAATTGGAAAATGTTACGCGTTTTCTAATATTTTCCAATTATTACATTTACGAGTTTTTTTACATACAATCTGCTTACAGCGCTGCAAACTTAAAAAACTTGTTGACTTATTGCTGATAGCTGGAGGTAATAAAATTTGGGGTTTCATAAAGACGCCATTCGAAACGAAAGGTAGAACACTTGGAGCAAACAGTTCGGAAAAGCTTCAATACTGTTAATCGAGAAATCTGTTTATCGACTGCGTAATTGATTTATTTGCTAAGTTTGCGATGGTCAATCAGTCCCCACCCTTTGCGAAATTAGTTGCTAAGGAAAATTTGAACCAGGTGCTTGACACATTTAGGAAAAATCGTAATTGGGCGAGTTTACGTTCGCAAAATTCGTTAAACTGTTAACCATATGTTCAGTTCCAGAAGATAGGAATGGAAAATGCGCACTTTCGTTTGGATTTCCTTCGAACGTTTGAAAAGAAGAACATTCATAAAACGCTGAAGATGCACAGAGTGAAGGTGAATGCTGCCTCATGCCAAATGCTGAGCCGGCAGTCGCATGTGGCTGGCGATGCACCAGCGTGCCTGACGTTAACGCCTCAATCATTAGCTCAGATTCTGCCGTCTTCACAGGTGCCCGCTGCTTTTCCAACCACGTGTTTCTCGGTTTCGATGCTTTGGATTCAGCTCGGGAACAAGAGGACGCTGCAGCGGCATCGATCGCGTTGAGCATGTTTTTGTATTCGGCACTGTTGCACCAGAATCTCCGGCGCTCCTCCCAACTGCGTTTACCTTGCAAGCAATCTCGGAGAAATTCAATGTAGCGGCAGGCCATCTGTAAAAATTGAGAATGAGGTGTCGCTTGCAAAAATGAATTGTCTGAAAGCAGTTGCCGCAAAATTTTGTGATTCAGCTTATTATCTTCGCGATATTTCTTTGCCTCTGTTGTAGTTATTTTTCGTTTCTGAAGAACGTAAATTTACCGTCCATTTTGTTGCTTTTTCTGTCTCAAAATGTTTAAAAAGTGTAATTTAATTACACTGAAATGCCTGTATCTTACCTGCATAAGCAAGAGCTTTGAGATTGCCAACTCCCATTTTATGGGATGCTTCTGTTTATAATCCGAACTGAACTTTTGTTGCTATATGTCGCACTTAATACTTCGTCTTCTAACTGCGCTTAATGCACTGTTTTCCTATCGTATAATTTCGACGAAAATTAAAATTCAGAAAAGCAACCTACGCTTACGTGTCATAAAAAATTACTTTTCTCTGCAAATCTGCAAAACGTAGCACTGCACCAACCAGTTTGAAATTACAATGATCTTAAAACGCTCACGAACAAAAACGAAAAGGCCTGACATTAAAAAGACAGAAGCAACATATGTTGGCCACCATTTGGTTGCTTTGTGCAGCACGTGCTGATGTTTCTGCACCAACTCGGTTTTCAGCTTCTATGAAATTTGACTGAACTTTAATGAGAGTTGAGTTAATACAAAGAATCGCTTGATCATCTGTGTCTTGTACATTGTTCGAAATGAATAGAGTAAATGAATAACTGAATCAAACGTACGTTGTTTGAGAAATTGCCCATTTTTTTCCTAGTTTTTGTATAAACAGGTATTCAAGAGTTGGCAGATGATTGGACTGCGCTACCTCGCGTCAATTTTGATAAAAATACTGACCAGCGATATAATTTATTATTTATTGGGTTGCAGCAATTTCATATTATATAGCTATATAGTTTACTGTCAAATCAACATGACGATTGTATTTCGCTATTAAACTATGCTGTATACGGCTAACATCTACAAGAGAGGATGAAAGCTTTGAAAAACTCCAAAAGGAGCCCGGGCAAGTGTTGAGCTCATTGAATCATCCAGGCATCAGTAGACCGCACTTCCTATCCGCCAGAGAGTCCCCAGGAAAGACGTGGCCAATATGTTGAGACCAGGACCTGATCCGCAACAAAGGGGGCAAATTTGAAAGCGATGCCCCATGCTAAAATTTTTGCACACCTGCTAGATCTTGTTTATTTTAATACGCGTACACTACATTGAATGTTTTTCTCCCTTCAAGTTGCAAGGCCTCCCTTGATGTTCTGTGCTGGTTACGGGGCTGGACCAGGTTCAACTGCAGGAGATGCCAAAGTCGACAAATATTCTCCATCAGCCGATAGGTTTCTCATATCTAGGCCGACTGCCTTGCAAGGATGAAGAACTCATCCTACCCTTTCAAAGAGACTATTTGACTCACAGCTGTACCCGTATAAGGCAGCACCACTGCTTGCGAGAGTGGACATGGGAATAAGGATGGTTAAAGGATATCTCACTCTCCCAAAAACTATACAGAAATCTCCGAATTCCAGCCCCATCATACGTTGCAATTTAGCGTCATGCCAGGAAGACAAGAAATAACAAACATGTACTTCCTAGCGAGCTGAAAAATTGTTTCAAAATAAAATGTCGAATTTGTGAACACATGCCTCCCTGAAAAGTTAAAACAAATTCTTTGAAAAAGTTCATAAACCTCAAGAACTGATTAGAGAACTCATCATTGCTCTTCAGAAGATTCACATCCGTTGCTCAATGAGTTAATGACACCATGCACTTTCAGAGAGAGCCTATTTTAAAGTTTCACAAAAACGTGATACTTGTGTTAACAGTATTGCTGAAATATGCGGATGAATTTTTCCAAGAGAAAGGTATTAAGATCTGATTTTTGGTTAAACCACATTCTAAAGAAGTGTAAAAAACTAATATGTTAAGATTTGACCAACTGTATTTTGCTTTTCAGGAATTCCTCGTTTACTTCGTTGAACTGCACAAAAGATCCCCCTGGAATCATGCTTGCGAATTTATTTGAAAGAAAGAACTAACAGTATTCTAAATCTGCCATATTTATTAACAAACTTACCTGTAACGTTTGCTTCTTGTGTAACTTTCGGCCACCTGGCAGGCTGATTGGCATAACGTGGCACAGAGCTGACAGAGACTCGTTGAACAAACGCAGACGTTCACGCTCTCGAACAGCAGCCGACGGTTTTCTGCAAGATTTTCTTTTCGTCTCTGATCTATTGCTGCGTTGTACGTGTCTACACTCCTGCTCATTTTGATTATTAGCAGCTTCTGGTAAACCTTGCGAGGCCATGCGTTGCAGCGATCTGTTCAGAATGAAAGCTTTTTTGCTCGGATAATTTTCTTACATGTTTAAAGGCAGAGAACTATGCAAAATAGTTACAAACGTTAACATGCTGTGGTCTTTCTATCTTTCAACCTTTTTGCAACAAAATCCAGCAATAGATTCCAGTCCAGTGGCAGCTAGATTTACTAGACGTAGGAGTCTAATTTTAATTAAATCTTTGTTCGTTCAACAAAGACCTACGCAAAAACGCAAAACTTACCTTTGTGCGATTTTATCCAAGAACGTCTAACATTTTAGATTGGTGTAAAAATATTTTTCTTATTAGCTAAAGAACAAGCCGAACGTTACGCGGGTCTATTTTACACAAATGGTCAAGCTGGCATGAATTCAGCAACCTGCAAACAGCGTTGCATGGGATGGTTACGTGGACAGGAAAAACTATCGGGGTCACCGCTACTGGGAAATCTCGTATCCGTCCGCGCATACAGCTCTTGTTCACATTTGACGTGGCTGGCATTCAAATCCTCCACACAGCCTGGAATGCATATTTTCGCGTAACAAACACAGAGAAGACGTAATTTTACAAGTCTTGCGGTCAAAGCTTTAGTTAGAAACTTAGTTCTTTTCTTTCTACGTGGCAATAGAAACGTTATTTCTAAAGGCGGAGTTTCCAATAATGCCGCAGCTAAACTCAGAACAGTATCAGTGCGCTGTCAGCATGCCGTCTATCTTTTATATGTTGTAGGCTGTCATAGCATACACTTCATGCGTAGGCCTAGATGACCAAACATACGGTCGGTGATCTACATATGTTCTCAATCGGTCGGTGTCCAACGCTCTTCAGGTCGCGTGTATTGATCCCTTCGGTTATAGTCTGAAAGGAAAAGAACTTCAGTAACAGCTGAAAAAGGTCGAAAAACTTTCTTGTTGATGGAATCATCCTTAAGATACCGTGTTCTTTATAGAAAAACCCTGATGACAAAGACTTACAAATACTAATTTGTGTCACACGCAATCAGTGCGTCCTGGTGTTCTGCTTTCCTGTCAGCCCAGCATCAAGGAGTTTTCCGAAGTGCACAAAACCGGATGAACATATGCTGGTGCTGAAACATGCGCATTCCTCAACATCAAACAACAAACTTCAAATTAACTCATTCGAAGCACTTCAACTAAAAGTGACCTGTACTGTTGTATTTGAACAACAACATTTTGAGCAGAGGTTAGATTTATCTATAGCTAGTTTTAAAATTTACCCAAATTTTTAAGTTGCACTTAATGCGCTATTTTCTCACCGTATATAACCTATCTGCAAAGCTGTTGAACACCTTGTCTCTTTCATTTTTGCTTAAAATAAAAGTTTGTGTATCAAAAACACAAACCACCCACAGCATATTACTACTAAAACACTTTCATAGGTTATGAACACCGATTTCTACTGCAGAAATCGAAATAAAAATTTCGTTTGGTTACGGACCGAAAAAACAGTTTGCTATGAAATCAAAGCTTATGGCCAGTCGGTTGATGCCACCAACGTGGCTGAACACAAATGGAACTAACAACACGCAATTCCGTTTTTTACTTCTTTATTTTATTTAGCAGGTGCTAACTGGTGCTGTTGCTAAACTGAAAACGATAACAATGAATATTAATGGCAAGTTAGGAGCGTTTCTCGTAAAAAAAACGAACATTGTTGTTCGTACAACAACACCACTCCTGTTCTTGCCACAACAACGCTTTACTGTTTACATTCTTGGCATTAGGCATGGCCAAATTTTAGGTTAGTTAAAGTTCTTTCCTTGTTACAGTGTTGTACTGATAGTTGCAAAAAATCAACTTTCAATTTTTGAAAACTGACCAAACTCATCAAAAGCCATCATAAAAAAGGGTAATTTGTTGCCATGGATACTAAGCTACAGGCTGCTGAGATGCAATTTATGTTGTATAGCGTTGTTCTGCAGCACTGCACCGAGGAATTAAGGCAACCCAAAAAGCTTTGCTCCAACCCAATGAAAGTACTACTCCCAGGAGGTAATCACGGAGCCGGAGTGAACTCCGGCCGGAGTTTACGTTTTTTGCCGGATCAGGACCCGGAGTCGGAATTTTGAACAAAAACCAGATTCTGAGTTGGAGCAGGAGTGAAAGTTTCAGTTTTTACAGGAGCCAGATAATAGCTTTTACAGTATCAACATGCTTCGCTGACATCCTAAATTGTTAGATTGATAACATGGCTTTTTTTTCTTCATTAATTGGACAGCGAACGGTTCACTGTAGGCTGCTGAGGATGAGGGAGGGTGGCAGACTGTCGGGCTCTGTTCTGGCTAGCGCGTAGCCAGTGTTCAACTGCTGTATCACAGGAATATGCTTTTTTATTTTGTAGTTATGTCAGTTACTGCATGTTTCACCTCTACGCTCACAATTTGTTATTTTTAGTAAAATGTATACGACAACAGTGTGTGTATCATTAAAATTCAGACAACAACAGTGCGGTTTCCTCGAAACCAGAGTAAATGCAGTTCAGGCTATTACCAAACATTAGTATCTTGCAAAGTTACAATATAAGGGAGATAATTTGATTGTGTGAATAAGGTGGTGTGAAGTATTTTCAATGTGACCTATGGGGCTCTTTCTGTGCAAACTAATAAATAAAATTATAGCGAAAGTTGTTGCATTGTGATTGTGCCTAAAGAACTTTGGTGAAAGACGTAAACGATATTCGGTTTAGGTAAGAACAACACACGATTCTATTTCTTAGTTTCAAGTTCTGGGAGTGTAAGCAGGAGTCGGAGTGCAAATTTGAGCCCGGACCCGGAACTCGAGTCACCTTTCTTGGGACAAGAGCAGGAATCAAAAAAGTGACACCGATCACCTCCGCTACTCCGTATGAGAATTAACGGCAAAGTGTGCACTGAAAAGCTTATATTGCTAATTAGAAGGCGTTGCTTATGCTCTGCGTCTCTTGCTAAACCAAATCTGTTTCAAGAAGGTTGTCTTCATACATTTATATTTAAATTATTTAGATTTTAGATCCTACAGCAATGCAGATTTAGATTCCCTGCTCGAGCAGGGATTCTTAACCAGTGTTCGGCAACCACCGGATGCGGGCCGATCAGATCAATGGACCATGTCCGGCACCCTTGCCAGAAGAGAGAACAGCAACTTTTTAATTTTGAATGATAATAATCGGTGTTTTCGAGGTTTTCGATCTAAAAACCTTGGATTATTGCAACATTTTTCGTTAAAATTTCTCTTGCTAAAACAAGTTAGTTGTTTGAGCTTGTCTATTTCACTGGGCAACAAATTTTTGGTCTTGTTTTTTTTATTTTTATTTTTTGGTGTTTCTTGATATTTTTTGGTGCGCTGAGTCCGAAAATGACGTTAGTTTTTTCGTAGTGTCAGCCGTTTTTCTGTAATTTGAAAATTCCTGAGCTTTGGAAATGACATAATTTTCC
>JGI24159J19872_10000980_pt1 | contig 29508 bp, 21 predicted proteins | sample Ectturendosymbi4_FD_19872 | JGI IMG/M metagenome (IMG submission 19872)
TTAATCCCCCAAGATATTCCCTTGACCTAGTTTGTTGAAAGAAATTTCGAAGTCCTGGTGTGTTGAAAGAGTAAAAGAGCAGGTTCATTGTCCAAAGTTTCGCAAAGTATTTGCTGTCCGAAGTTTCCGTAACTATCACCTAAGAAAGGTCAAGTTTTTTTCCAAGCCCCGAATCAGGATCATCATCTTGCCCTTCCATTTTGCACCGCCATTTTTTCACGAAGTGGTGCAATCTAAATTTGAATAGGTTGATCTCTCGACTGACGTTGCTGTTCTCTGATTTTTTGCTCTGAATAACCCAAGAACTCAATCGCCATTTCCTGGACACCTTTTTTGCCTTAAACGTTAATCGACACAGCTTCGTTTCGCTTGATTTTCATTTTTTTGCATAGCTAGAGAAGAGAGAGTCCTCCAGTCCCAGCCCCATTCTATACGCCTATGCGCCCATGCATGCTTCAAGCCAGTGGTCCCCAACCACCGGGCCGCGATAAGTTGGTGCGAGGCCGCGAAATTACAAAATGTACAGTGCTGCCACAAGCTTCTCTGTAAAAATCACTAGATCTGAAAAAAATTCACTAGATTTAAATTTTTTTTGTAGAAGTTCGCAGTTTGGCTTGAAATGATTTAGTTATTTGTTTTATCGCCCAAAAACCTTTTAATCATTTGCAAGTTTGTTAAAATAGATCATGCTGAAGCCAGGAAATCTCATACCAACAATTATCAGGATTTTTTCAAGAACTGAGAACGACACCACTCATGGAGTATTTTAGACCAATCAACCTAACATTTATTTAGTTATTTCTGCTGCACTGTTCCTGCAATATGATGCTGTTGATGTTTATGACAGAGAAACGCTAAGTCGTAGATCGCACCTGAACCACTTTAATAAGACACAATTTTGCAGCTGCTTCCATAAAAATGCTAATCCGGTTAATGTGAACATGAAAGGACAATGTTTTCTGCTTCCAAGCGGTGCGCGGCATTGTTTGTTACGACACAGTCAACAGCGCATGGGAACTCTACAGTTAGTTTCAAATGCAAATAGTAATTCGGAGAAATGAGCATCTGGCTTGAGCGTCTTGTCTGGCTTCACATCCACTGGACAGGCCTGTAGCCACGGGTGGGTGGGGGGCATTCGGGGGCAGTGCCTCCCCAAAATTTTTTTGAACCCCCAAGTTTTGTTGTGCCCAGAACATTTATTTTCAACATATAATAAAAACAAAAATCCTTAAAATGTATCTTGCCTCCCCAAACCTTTAAACCTGGCTACGGGCCTGTCGCTGGACAATGAGATAAAGCAGCGGTTACCAAATTTTTCTCCTTGAGCTGTAGTGGCGTATCTAGAGATTTGAGACAGAGGAGAAACTTAGTTGTAAAGGTAACCCAATAGCCACCGTAAGGCGCCCACTAGTCAACACTCAGCAACCAGATGAGAAATGATAGTGAATCCCGATGTGGTGGCTATACAAAACCCGAAATCACCGAAAAACACCTCGAAAAACTTTTGAAAAGCGCAGAAAAACAACATGCTAAAAACCAAATAAAGAGTAATACCGAAATTTAAGCTTAGCTGGGGCCCGGTTTTTATATTTAATCTGCCAGTGCCAAACTGCGGTTCGCACACCTCGCCAGTCAGTTACGCTACTGCCGAACAGCATGTCCCTGACTTACTATTCCGTGGGCTGCGGCGCTGCTTTGTCACCTCTGTTGTTAAATAAATTCTAGGTGGTCTGTCATATTTCTAGCTGACATTGATCAAATTTCGCTTGCTGATACCAAAGTTTTTAAAGATATGACGGAAAGGTATACATAAACACCGGAGACATTATCAGGACAGCGAAATGTCCGTAAAGAAATTGAAGCAGGATAGGATGATAGGGGCCGCATAATGAGCACTTTTAAGTTTAAGCATTTCAAAAGCTGAAATTTTAATTAAAGGGTGATTGTTCAGTTCGCTGCCCAATATTCAAATACGCAGTTCTTGGAATGTAGATTACATAAACTACATTCTACACAAAGCTGCTATTGGGAATAAACTCAAGTATGTAGAAACAAGTAGCCTACAGTAGTTCAGCTTACAATACAAGTACGCAGGCCCGTAACCAGCTTGGGACACCAGGGGAGCGAAGAGTTTTCTGAGAGGGGCCCATATTTTATAAACTATGTCCAACACATTTTTCCAAGGGGCCAAATATTTTCAAGGGGGGCTTCGCCCCTCCTGCGCTCCCACTAGTTACGGGCCTGCAAGTACGGCAGCAATTTCAATGCTTTATTCAGGTTTTTTTCAGACGAAATACAGATCAACTTAGCCTTTCTTTGAAAATACAAAATGAGGCATGAAGATTTCTAGCGAGGATTCATTTGCCAGTTTGCCCCCCTGGTTGCGGTTCGGCAACACAGTTGCTATTTTAAAGCAAACTAGGAAAGTGCCAGATTTTCCCAGTAGTTGTAGTACTAGATACTGTAGCTTATCACTTTTGGAAGGAAAATAGTTACGTTCAACAGTTATTTTAAATTTTCAGTTACACCACCCAAGTAAGGCGACGCTTGTTTTATTTCTACAATATCTGTCCAATACATGACCAGTTGCCTGTAGAAGCTGCCTGTGTTTGCTAGAATCTTGCCTTAGTTATAAATTGTCCATACTGCATTCCTATTTTCACACTTCTTTTCCTTTCAATGCTGCCGTCAGGCAATAAAAATTGCAATAAAAACAGATCACTTTTGCACAGCCCAGCGGAAAATCGAGAACCGCGCTGTGTTAGTGAAAGAGATTGCGTTTGTGATTACCTGAGCAAGGCTGGGCATTTCTCACGCAGGAAAGATAAAATGGAACAATAATATTATCACGAAAGAATAGCAGTGTGGACAACATTTGATGAAAGAGGGTGGGTGAAATTCAGCAAGTAAATCCTGCAGTTCAACAAAGTGTGAAGCATTGTTTAGTTTAGACTAGAGCCTGGGTAGTTTTGCAGATTGAGCAAAAAACTGAGAATAAGAATAAATTTAGTATTTAAATCTTTGGAAATATTGCTCCAGTATGTGGGCCCTGTGTATTGTACAGCAAGGAGCGTAATGAGGGGGGTGTATCAGTCATGCTAGTGTGACCGCTACATGCAAGCAAGAATGGCAAAAGCAAGGAGAAAGGGAAAGACCAAGCAAGCGACGCTTAAAAGTGACTTCCATGCATATGGAAGTGAGAGCTCTCTTTGGCCGAACCGTCTGGCGCGATGATACCACCAACAAATTAGCGCCATTGAAGTTTCAGAGTTCAAGTCCACACTGAAGTTGTGCGAACACAACCAGGTCGCACATGCTTCAAGGGCACAAGATCCCTGGCGCCGCATCTCTGAGGACGCCGAAAATTTCAACAATGTCGCAAGTACTTTCTTCAGTACAGTGCATTTGCTCCGAAACACTTTAGGTTCGAACATATGTGTCGCTAAACGTTCTTCTTGCCCCGGGCACCATCTTGCTTCCGCACGCCCCCGTGTACAACAAAGGTGCACATGTATCGGACTGCCCGGATTTCAGATCAGGAGTTTAGTTGCAGATGAAATTTCGGATCGGAGAGAATATCAGTCTTTGGGTTTGGATCGGATCATGCTGGATTTCTCAAATTGCGACATTTGCAACCGTGTGTTAGTTTTACATTTTTTCCGTGACTAAAATTGTTTTGAATTCGTTACAGACTGAATATTCCACGGAATTCAACATTTTTAAGACTGGTTCTGATATTGGACCGGATCGAGTTTGGAAATTTTTGGATTCGCTAAGGGATTGGATACAGGAAAACTACGTAGGATATGGATCTTGAAAACCTGCGCTCCATACACCTCTGTTGTACAGTGTTTTGTGTTACAGAGTTTTTGGATGAAATTGGATTATTATTACTAGTTATTCTAGTAGGATAGTTACGCCTGTCAGCAATATGTAAGTATCAGTAGGTGGGGTATGGCCCATTCTGTGGCTTGTAAGTGTGGCGCAGAAGAACAGACCTTTGACCATGTTTTCCTCTAATGTCCAATCCATTGACCTCCTCATGGACTGCATGTCCTGGCGGTTCTCGATGATGAGACAATCGAATGGCTGCTCAACACCTGCCCCGAGATCTAGTGCTGCCTAGCAGCGGATTGCAAGAACTGGCTCATATGATGAAGAAGAAACAGTAGGAGATGTAGCTAGGAAAACAATTGTATAATATTTTGTTTACCTACATACCGTATAAATAAATTTACCTACATACCGTATATTTGATTAATTTGAAACAGTTTGAAAGAGTAATATAAATCTTTAATGGGGATGTGCTTTGTTTAGGAAATTTTATAAATACAGCGTATTGAACAGTTATGAAGTTTTTATAAATGTACTAAATCAGATTTAGGCGCATTACCCCAGGTAACGATTGCATAGTGGAGGTGCGAATAGATATAGCGAAGTATTAGCGATTGGCTCACGCTAACAGAGAACTTAGCACCCTTGAGCTCCTTGCTTTACAACTGAAGATATCTGTTCTATCCAAGTTAAATTAGAATCAATTATGGTACCTCAGCATCAGAGAATCAACTTGTAATGGGACGTTGTTGCAAGTAGTATTGAGAATTATAGATTTATTGGGAATCCTAAGCAAGTATGTTTTGGCTTTAGGCAGATTTATGTTAACTGATTCTTTTGCAACAAACTGTATACTCTGTTTAATTCTAATGTGTTTGTTGCTCCAGGTGAGCAGGACCATTATCAGAAATAAGTAGTGCTTTGACATCAGCAAAATGTTACAAAAGAATTTAAAGCACAATGGCAAATCATTGAATAACACAAATGGCACAGGACCAAGAATCGAACCTTGCGGCACGCCGTAAGTAATTTGCATATTGTTATAGTGAACTCATTTTGCACAGACCAATTGGCATCTATTCTGTGAATATGATGTAAAAAGACCGAAAACCAAACCACGAGTTCCGTAATGGTTGAGATTATCTAGTAATGTCATGATTTAAAGTATCAAATACTTTCTTTAAATCATGAAAAATGACAGACGCGTATTGTCCAGAGTCATTTTGATATACTATGTGACCACAAAGTTGATTTAAAGCTAGAACTGTTTAAAACCCAGCTCGAAAACCAAACTGGTAGTTAGTTACTACTGCATATCAGTATTATCCAGAAAGATAATGAAGCTTTTATTGTATCCTTTCACATATTTTCGAAAAGTGTGATGAAACTGAAATTGGTCTATAGGTGGGCACCATATATTTAGCTCCAGACTCAAAACTAGAATAACCTTGGCACGTTTCAAGTTGTCAGGAAAGACCCTTTTTTATATATTTGATAAATACAGTAGGTAGGCTATATATCATATTTTTACTTATTTTCACTAATCTGACAGGAATACCATAAGGGTCAGCAGGCTTTCCATCATCAAGTAAATTAAGATGCATGACTTTTTCTTCTGGACAAGCTGGTGTTACAAAAGTGGATGGACAGATTTGTGCAGTAGAGGATAGGCAAGAATCATGCAGTTACAGAGGGAGGTAAAAATTGATTTAAAGCTTCCACAACAGATTGGTTGAGTGGATGTTTCAACATATTTTAACAAACCTTTTCATATGCAAATCAATTTGCTGCTCAATTTGATATATGGGGCACTGTGATCTACAGGTGTTTGAAAAGTTTGAAAAGGGTGCTGAATTTTTCGTTTGGATTCTCATGGCTACCTGTAAAATTTTCTTGTGAGTTAGTTGTTAGGTGAATCACAAACTTTTGTGTGTCAAAGTGTTTGTAACATCTTATCCATTCAACTAATTTGGTTTGTTGTGACATAGTTTTACCTAAATTAAGGATAGGATAGTGACCACTAATATCATTATAAAGTATCCCAGGTTGTGGTTTATGCATGATTCCATTACAGTATAAATGATGACGTAGTGAGGGTTTTTGATGTGACACAAATCTTGTAAGTAATGTGATCAACTGATTAGAACCTACAGACAGTGGTCTCACCAGCCCAAAATTTTTTGGGGTCAAAAGTTTTGGGGAACCATAATTTTTTAANTTGGCGAGCAACAGTATTTTGTGTGGGATACCATCTCTCAAAGNACAAAATGACTAGATATGCTAAAACGTTGGCCCCCTGGGCCNCCCTGTCTGCGCCTATGTCTACAGATTGCTTCGCACTTGCAAACTGCTTGTTTGCAGTGTGATTAGGTAAAGCATTNATATCTTCAAGCAGGTAAAACTTTTTGCTTCCACANTGATAATGACAATTTTCCAAAATGTTTTATGTTATTATTAGGATGGGAGTATAATTAGGCATACCATAGTTTTTGTGACTGAAAACCGGGACGCTTGAGAACAACTTGCCTTATCAGATAAATGCGGTTCATATCTCACATGGAGTAGCCTATGTAGTTGTTTTTGATTCCTGTAGTGACGACACCAAGAAACACTGAAACAATGCATTTTACTAAGAAACAAAATAATGTTGAAGCATTTATAGATTTACACATTCGCCCAATCACACTTTTCTGTTGACAATACTTTCTTCAAGAAGCCTTTGTTCGATTTTATTTTGTCCCAAAAATCACAGTAGGAAAAGTCAGTATTAATTTTACAGGTGATAAAAGCTTTCACATTCTGCTCCAGCATTGTGCTTCTGTTATTAGCCCACATGCTAGTCATGATGGCTGACTGAATGCCTTGCCTAACCGGGACGTTTTGGTTGACTGACCGGGACGCCGGGACAAAGCCTGTCAACCGGGACTTTCCCTGCTAAAACGGGACGTATGGTATGCCTAAGTATAATGCAGTTGGCACAATGGAATTGGTCTGTCCTAAAGCGTTTTTTGGTTTTTACCTATTTTCATGAAACATTTAGTCGCTTGAACTGCCCCAAAACCCAAACGCATTTTCGAAGCTCCGTTTACACCTTTAATTGATGAATTCCTATTCAAAATGCGTTTGAAGTAAATCTACCCACGAATATATAAAAAGCAGTGGCCTGCCGTGGTTTAGACGAAAAATAGATTGGATGTACTACTGCATTTTGTTTGTGAGGTAAAAGTGCCTTTATGATGTTTTTTTAGATTCAACTATTCACCTTTTAACCGTAATAGCAGTTATTAGTAAGTTGAAAAAGTCGCGGAAAGAAGTTGCAAGAATGAAACAGATATTTCTGTCAAAGCTTGGAAATTGTCTTGGCTGGTGTGAGCATACCGTAAATGAATACTATGTGGTCTTACACGTGCCACGTGACTTTTTCCGAGTACTCCTTTGATAAGCCATGCCTTTTTGTTAAACTTCCGTGTCTATGAATTTACCAAATTCATCAAAACAAGGATTAATAAATACAATATCACACACATGCCTAACAATATAAAACAGACCTGCTGGTTGCGCAGACATTTACTAGATTTTCAATTCTTCTGGAAAAATTAAAGGAAAAAAGCATTTGGCAAAAATACAATTCGTGATTCAGGTCAGGCAAATGTTCTTGGTTGAAAAAAGTGACATGGTTGTTACAGTTCTGGATCAGTTAAGGCGTTTTACAAATATGCTGAAAATAATTGGAAATATTTTTTGTCACACCAAATCTCGCAGTCCTGAAAAACGAAAGCTTGATTATTTTTAGGGGGAACTCAAGCCTGTTCTGATTTTCACTTCATCGTGTGTCGTTTCTGATTAGCACATTTATTAAATTTTTTCACACAAATAGGAAAACCTGTACAAAGCCAAGAAAAGTGATTAAAAATATTCGTATGAAACGTAATTAGACAAATCCCTTTTGAACGCCAGCGTTTCTATTCAATTTCAAGCCAATGGATGACGTGCACGATTTGATATAATAGCATTTGATATAAAAGGTATTTACTTTGGTTGTAGGTTTTCCCCAAGTAATTTTTCTAAACCTTGCCTTTACTTCCATAAACCTACAACGCACTTTTGCGACTTCCAGCAAACACTTAAATGACGGGGATGCTACACCAGTTGTTTCAATGAGACTGCGCTCCGGTCGATTTTGTTTCAGTCTCATTTCACACTTTTGAAAATTAAATGTAAGCTTGACTAGAACATTTGCGATTTAATGTTTTTGTAAGTGTTGTTATACTCTGATAAAGTCATTTTTTGTCCGGCACAATACCAAAACTTTTTTATTGCTCTGTCTAGTGAAATTTGAATGTCTGCCACTCTCATGAAAATAAGCGGTCAATTTAAAAGTCACCACTATGGGCCTGTGTAGAGATATTTAACTAAGCATTAGAGATAGCTTTTAGGCTTTTTTATATTTTTGTCTTATATACCATTACTCATTTGGTTAGACCTAATGTATGCCATTTATGACTTTACCGAAGGCTATTTTCCAACAAATGCTGTTGTGAATTGTGCTGTTCTGGAAGGTAAGATGTTCATCGGTTGACCGAACAATTACCGAAGTCGTAGAGCCTGTTATGATACTTCAAGGCGGGTAGATCCTTGTGACCCCATTGTATGCTTCTGGGCTCCAGGGCCTCAAAATCTCTCTAGCTCCCTTTACTACCTTTCCCCACTGTCACCACCAAAACCGACATATCGATAACTATTGATAAAAAGAAGATAAAATGTAAAGAATCATAACTGATGTTGTTACCTCAAAACTTTGATTATGCTCTTGAAAAGTTTATCTTCCTGATTCAATGCAACTTTCAAAGGGTGTGCGTTTTAACGATTTTTACTCTCGTACATTGTCAAGGAGATAAATGCAAGCTGACGAAAGGTTTTGCTTATACTTGCATGGCTCTTATTTTTCCTTTTGTATCCTTTGCTTAGTGCTTGGCTTTGTTTAGTGCTTGATTTATAATTTTTATACCAGAGAGACCTCCGATAGTCTAAGTGGAATGTTGACTGCCAATGATTTGCATTACGGAACATGCATTCAATATCGTCATTCATCAGTTACATAACGATAAATAATAAATCAACACGCAAGCTTGATCTGCGTAAAACTTTATGAATGCTTCAGCAATGTCTGTCCAGTCTCTGCTATTGACAATATAGAGCGATGTGAGCGTTTTGACAAGACATTTTTTGAAATAATCTTTTTGACAGAACAACGACAAAAATGTTACGGTATCAAAAACGAGTATTGTGTTATTTCAAACAACATCCTGTTGGTACCTTACTTAAAAAATTTGTTTTTTCAAAAAATTACAAAGAAACGCTGCTCTTGGGTTGATTTGGCCAAAACTGTTTTCAATAATATTTCAAATTCAATACTTTTCAAATGGCTCATGTGCCATTCACTACTACATTTGACAAACAAACTTTATGACGAGAAGTTTAATCAGTCTCGAAGTTGTTAAAATGGAGAAAGTTCTAAAAAGCATCAAAAGAAGTGAGCAAGCGCTTTGTTAAAAAACTTGCCATGTGTAACGTTAAGTAGTGTAGCGTCGGAGGGAAGCGACATGTTGGGCTTGTTTAACCGCATGAAGTGTGGCCCCACGCTGTTTTTTTGCAAAACCTAAGTGCTCAATTTTGACAAACACATTTGCGTCATACATGCCACCTACGCACGCCATTCAAACATGACAGGCGTATCATTAAGGTGGTTCCTCAAGTGGGGTGATTAATTTTAATCATCTTTTTTTTTTAACTTGAAATGATAAAAAAGACATCTGGAAGGAGTCGATTGATCAATATCACAACATTATTATGGCTAAAAAGTAGCTTAAATCTGTCTTCTCTGGGCAAACAAACTTTTTCCCTTCTCAAAGATCAGATGACCACAGCCAAGGGAAGTAGTTAAACGAAACATTCAAGAAATCATTGATATATTTCCGCGTAAACGCGCGTGGAAGAAAAAGCAATTAAGCAATCCCAACCAACTTGCACACTCTCGTTGAATTATCCAGACTGTTTTAACTCACGACGTTTAATCCGGATCAGCGCTTGGATCCCATAAGACATAAGCGTCGTACGTCTTGTAGAGAATTCGTGCAGGCTTTGTATATCTAACAAAGGCGCGTATCTTTCGAGGTGCACAGACAACAGTGCTACTAAAATTCTGATGAAAGTATAAAAGATGAAACAGTAATTTATGATAAAAAGAACTCGTGCTTGCCACACTTCGCATCTATTCAGGTGTAGATTTTGCAATTGATTGAGAAATCGGGGTTTGCGGTAAACCTTTTTTCTTTGTCACGTGGAGCAATACAACCATCAATGTTTTTGGAAACCCAAAGCGGTTCATTTGTATCATTTTTAAAGAAGAGATATCCGATTTTTTGGCACAAAAACATAAGGAAAGCTTGACAAAATATGTCCAGACACAAAAATTTGCTGAACAAGTCAAATATATTGGAGTACTACATTTAATGTCTCACAGAAGGATGACAATGACATTCAGGGGAAGTGAAATCATTTTGTTGTGGAGCAAACAAGCTCAGAGGTGCCTTCACTTAGTGGTCAACCGCAGTAAAAATTGTTTGTTTCGGGTCTTTTCCACGCCAATGTATGTCTGTCAATTGTGGAACGAGTGTGCCCAGTCTAGTATTTTAAACGCCTCCGCATTGCCTATGTAACAATGTGTATCGAATTTTCCATTACATTTCCAGAAATGTAAACGTTAGCCAGCATCAAGTTACCTATTTCGTCAAGATATTTGATGCCTTGATAAGAAACAATTTGTATGCAATTGTTCGACGATATGCATCTTTATCTCACTTTATTATCCCCTCACTTCAATTGTGTGATGCTTTTCACAAATCTCCATTTTCTTCCCCTATGTAACGCTTCTGTATGATGATGACGGAATGCAATAGTTGCTGGTGAGTTGTTTCAGTGTTTGTTCCTTTTCAGTATTGCCTGCGCATCCCCGCTAACGCCTACCCTGTGATGTGCTACGACTCAGCATTTTTGTATTTTTTTGTTCGTTGACCAAACCCTGGCATACGAATTATGAGTCAGAACGAAACACGTAAAGAAATAAAGCATCAATTGTAAAAGTGTTCAGAATGGGCAAGAACACAGGAGCGAATTCGATGCTTTCAAAAGTACAATGTCATACAAAGAGACAAACCTGTATTCCTTCACTATCCCCATCCTTCGCAGGAAAAGCTTCAAAAATGGTTCATGATTACGTAGTTCTTCCAATAACAAAGCAACAAGCACAGTTGTAAGCCTGCTGCTTCATCCAAGACACAATTGGTTCATGTAACTCTGTTGACTGGCTTGTCTCTTTTTACAGCACGCAGTTGCCGAAGGTGCAGAAAGCAAACGCAGAAGAAAGAGCATTTGTCAAGATTTCTCATGATTTCTGCGCGGTCGCCATGACCACACATTGTGCTGTGAACTTAGAATTATTGTTGGACTACACAAGCACGTACAGCAGGTCCCAGGCTTTTAGGGCTGGAAGCGAGCACAGCAGCGCAGTAAGTTACGAGTTGTTATAATGACTGTGATCAAAGGAGTCACTTTTTAATTTAAGTAAGGAACAACGCTCTATAAATTACTGTAAATAAGCTGCAATGTTCGAAAACTTGAGATTTTTCTCATTTTCAAAGCTTTTTTTCGGCACAGTTGCCCTTTTTAGAGCGATACTCAGATATTAATAATAATGTTTTAGCAGTTCACAGACCAAACATAGATTTATCCAGTTTCTTTGCGTGCTTCCTATTGTCCTTTAAATAAAAGAAGCTCGACTGGTGTAGAATTCAAATAAATGCCATCTCTATTGCCAAACTCAAGCTAGAAGTGCTTAAAACTTCAGGAGTTCGTACGTTGTTCTATAGCTACGTTGCTGTACAAATGAAAAACATTTACTAAACTCTAGAATTTGCTCAGTATTTGAATGTATAAAAAAACGTAAAGGCAACGTGACAACCTTATTTCTATATTGCATGTTAAAAACAAAGCTTTACATTACTCTAATAAGCAAAGCATTTTGTTGACAAAACCTAGTAAAGCGTGAAGGAAACTATGTGAATAGACCTTACATTCTGTTTATCAAAAGGAATCCTTTACGTAGTTACGAATAAGACAATATCAGCCTTTAAGATCTTGGCAGAGTATATATTTCGCCTACTAGGTAAGCATCATCAGCTTTGCTAAGTGTATGAAGTATGAAATAGAATTAAATAAAACCCACAAACAGTGAAGTTATACCAACTAACAGAATCTAATTGGAAAGATTGCAATCCCAGCTGCTCGCTTTACATAGGAAAAGAAAAGGTCACACGAAGTTACTTTCTTGTTGCAAATAAACGCATACTTTTGCTATTCACCAATATGGCTGCTGTTTTGAAACTTAGTTACGTAGCTTATCATTTCCTGTTCAATCACTGCCTTAAAGTGTCTTCGAAGTGAGGATACAACTGTGGTTTATTTCAAAGTTTATTTTCCAAGCAGTTTTGCGAAACCACGTTGCGTAGTTCTCTTAAAAATGAGAAAAATCTGTCTGAATTAATGCGTAAATATACCGCATTTACCTGCCTGACGTACGTGGAGATGAACTCTCAGTTCTGCTGGGCTCGATGAGAGCGGGACGCACTGTGTGGAACATGGTTGCGAATCACCTGGTGTTTGCTGATGACGCATGTGTGTTTAATCCTAGCATCAGTGGTCTTCCAACGCCTTCTGAATGTTTGTTGTGATTATGCTGCTGAACAGGAAATTTTCTTTAATTGTGAAAAGACAGTCGGTGTAGTTTTTCACCCTAAAAATATAAACAGCGTGCTACATCAGATGTTTCCCTAAATGGCGTAGGTGGGGTTAAGTTTTCTGAACAGCCGAATATCTTGGTGTATTACTTCGTGCCTCACTAAAGGATGACAGTGACATTCAGAGACAAGTGAAAACACTTTGCCAACAATCTCAAAGGCATATTCGCTCAATGCTCTACTGCAGTTTAAAAGCCCCCTGTTGTGTGCTTATTTTATGCCAGTGAATGCCTGCCAACTGTGGTGCAAGTGCACACGGTCTGGTACGAAGCGCCTACAAAAATGCCTATCGAATTTTGCATTCCCACGGCATATGAGTGTTCCCCGACATTAAGTTACCTATTTCTACAGAACATGCCTTGATAAGAAACACTTTTAATGCAATTTTTCAATATTGTGCCTCTTTTGTCTAACTTTTTATCAGCTCCTTTCAAAATTTTGTCATGCTTTGAAACGACTTCATTTTTCTCCCACTATGTAGTGCTTCTGCATGGTAATGGCCGAATTCAGTAATTACTGGTGTGTTGTTTCAGTGCCTATTCATCTTCAGTATTGTCTATGTGCATCACCTAACACTTACTTTGAGATTTGTAGTGTCGAAGCATTTCTGTGTCCTTGTGTTTTTTGATCAATTATTGTGATACGGATGATGTGTCTGAGCGAAACGAATAAATAAAAAAATAAAATAAATGGTTTCATTAAAGTTGATATTTTTGCAAAAGTTGATGTATTTTTTAACTTTTTAACCTAACGAAAATTTTTAAAACTGTTTTATTTAAAAATGTTCTTGCTTTTGAATCTTCAGTAGGTATTATTTGTCACATAAGGTTTGCAGATATCCAATTTTATCAGCAACGGCTGGTTTACGCACAATGAGACAAGCGACATGGTCTACAGTTGCGAAGTCCGGCTCCTGAAGTGCAGTCCGTGTTATAGAGACAGACGGCTCAGCAGAAATTTTTGAGTTTTCATATAGTGCCTTATACTGTGGTTGTTGTTTAGTTTCTTATCCTATATCACACATGGCATATGAGCGAAACTTTTTGGCGTGAACTGTAAGTGTAATTCTTGTAATGGGCGCTTGGCTGATGTGCAACGTTTAGGCTAGCCTGGAGGGACAGATTTCGCTTTTGTTTACTTTCAGAACAACTAGGCAAAATGGAGGCATACAGTTGGTACCGCAAGAATGTATGATAAACGTCAAAATAAGACTTGTGTTGTTACCTTAGGGACATTTTAATGATAACGTGGAATGAATGGATTGTGTTATGAACATACGAAAAATATGAAGAAATGAAAAGAAACGGAAAATGGGCGTCTGCTTGAAAAGTGTCCATATTTCATACACCTTTAATTTCTGCTGCAGATAGCAGGAGCTCTAAATGCCTTGATACTTCGTTGAATATCAGTTGCACAAAGTAACGTTAACCATGCATATATGGCCAGACATATTTCAAACAAGACGTTCATCATCGCATTGAAAAAGTAAGTATTGTAACTTTTTTTTGTAAAAACTGTAGAAATGAATTGTTCAAAAACATAACTGGTCGCATCAAATGCATAAAACTCTTCGGGTGACTGAAATCGACCTAGAAGGAGATGTTCTTTGTAAACAGTGAAACTTTTATAAAAATCATGCTTTTTCCTCTGCCATTATGCTTCAGTTTTTCCACTTTCTGAAAGCGTCAATGAGTCCAATTGTCTTCAGAGCTTTTAGTAAAGCTGCTAGTGCCAGATGTTATTTCTTGCAAATATAGTAAAATTGCACACTGGCATTGCAAAAGCAGTAATGTGTTGCTGTTGTTCAGGTCAGCATTACGTTAAACAGTTCAAACTGAATGTCTTTTGTATGCGCGATACCTCAGTGGGTTTCATTAACACGAACACAAAATATCAGAATAAGTATGTCGTGTGGATTTACACCTAATTTTGCTTGTTAAAGCTTCCGCGTTATATTTGTTCTGCACGTCCAGCAACGTGTTTTAAGATTTGAACAACACTTTTGGTTTTGTTTTAGCTCCAGCCTTGTATACCGAAAGATTGCATGCAGATTCCACAAACGATATTCGCAGGGCCGTCGCCATCGGGGGGCTATGGTGGGCTTAGCCCCCCCAAACAAAGTGCCAAGACCCCCCAAATCGGAATATGAAACACTATAAATCATTGGAAATTTTATCAAATTTTGAATATCAAGCCCCCCCCGATACAAACGTAAAACCCCCCACACGAACATAAAGCCCCCCTAATGAAGACTTCCTGGCGACAGTTCTGGATATTCGTAAGGGTAAATTGGAAAATGGTTAGGTAAATAAATCACCACTAAACATGAAGTAACAACTGGAGTGCGAATTCTTGGGCCTTGGAAGCTATAATTGAATTTTGTTGCCAAACAATGCAAAACACGAAAAGTGCCTGCTTTTTTAGCAGTGGCGCTGTTGCAGTTTTGAAGATAGGTAAGAAAATCACCTAGTAAAAAAAATAAAAAATATTTAAGAGAATCTGTGGGTCTCTTGTACTGATGAGTAGCGTGCATTTGCAAACTTGTAACATGTTACAATCAGCAAACCTATAGCTTTACATCCCTATACAGACGTTATGTTCATTTAAAAGAGGGCGATTGTGCAACCCTTGCTATGCGCTGTGACAATCTCTGCTTGACCACTCTTTGGATATCAACGTCGCGAAATGCGTCAACTGGTTGATGATGTTGAATCTTAAACAAAAACACGTGACTGATATGGCTGAAAATTCTGCAACAATGTTTCTGAACTGACAATTGCCACTGAACAAGGCACACGTGAAGTTAGGGCAAAAAGTAAGTCAGTATTGCTTACTGATAAGTAATGGCATCGATTCAGCTTAATCCACAGCTAATGATATTTTAACAGATTGATGAACTAAGAACCTAAGTGCTGCACGCTACAGTCAAGTGAAAAATAAAGATATTATTAAAGGTATTGCTAGAAAACAAATCTAGGACTCGTTTCAACCGAAGTTACAAAAAGAATAATGCAAGTATTTGCTAAAAATGCGCTCTTGTTCAATAGCACTGGGCCGAAACGCTCCTTATATCGTTAAAGCAAACTAATGGCAATTCCAAAACTTTTACGAGACAATTTGTTTTGTTGCTCAATAAAGACTTTGTGAATTGGTGCTATTTCAGTGGCGAATAATTTTGTAAGAAATTTATTCCCCATCAGGAAAAAAACAAAAAAATTTTGTCGCTTATGACCGCGAGCCAAAGCAAAATGGTTAAAATCGTAAACATTTACTTTAAATCACAACCAAGAAATTTGAATTATATTAATTGCAGTCAATACACAAGCAAACGTTGTATTTCCATACTGTTTGTATTGCAAAAACTGAAATGTTAAAATGATTTTCACAGAAATGTGGATTTTTGGGAGAAGGTTTTACCGCAAGAGTTGCACCTCTTATCCTGGAACTCCTAATTTTTTCGCAGTTTTGGAGTTATTTTCCCATCCTGATTCACTGCCTTCCTGTTGTTGTGCCGACTTAGGACAAACCTCTTGTTTACTGCTCTCATATTTTTGCCTGCACGATTTGCGTTCCACGCATTTATTCGACCTTAACAAATATGATGCTTTGTAATTTTGGACGTGAAGTGAGTTTGTGTGTTTGTTATTTGGGCGCTGTAGAGTGTTTTGTTTATTTGTAAACGTTTTCAGTGACAGAATAAATTCAAGACCCTTCGATTAAATAATTTTTTTTTACAAGTGCTGTATTTGACGATGTGGTTAATTTACTAACACCACCCAAACCACACGCTTGAAAATAATCAAGTGGAAGCGGTTCGTGTAGTTATTGCAAATAACACGGTGAAAAATTTTTACGAAGTCGTGTGGGTCGAATTATGTTACCACAATTGACAACAGAGATAGGCTGCTTTCCAAGTAGCTCTCAGCACAGTTGTAGTTTCTCCATCCAGTAATTGCACTACTATAAGGTAACAGGTTATGAATCAGATTAATTCGCGGTTGTGAGTCAGTCTAATTAATTTACTTCTTCATGCCAGATTGGGTGTCAAAAGGTAAACTACAGGAACTTGCGTGATAACAAAGGAATGTTCAGAAAAGCTGTTATTTCTGAAATTTCGTCTCAAGCCGCTTTTTAGTTCTTGGCGCATTAAGAACCAAAAAACACCAGTGCTGCCGGATTGTGTTGTGAGAAATAAATTCCGCAGAAGATGTTTACTTCAAGAGAATTCTTAGACATCAATCTCTCTGACCGTCACGCGATTAAACGACGTGAAAATCACGAGCAGTCTGCCTTCATTTAACGATCTGTTTCATGTATAATGCAAGCCAGGCCCTCAACCAGAGGGGGGCACCCCCCGAAATTTTCAAAAACGTATGTATTTGCTAGGTACAGCAACAAGTTTACATCATTTCCCCCCCCCCGAAACGATCTGTTGGTTGCGGGCCAGACGCAAACCTGCAATTTTCTAGTGAAAACTGAATGTTTTTTTATTTCTCTGAGCTTTGTACGCTGTAACTGCTGAGCTTGCCAGATGGTTTGCAAAACTTTCAACTTTTGCTTGGTGCATCCGAAGGTCCCCGGATGTTGGCACACATAAACTGTGCCAATCTTTCAAGTCATTCACCTCACAAACGGCCCATGCAGTCATCACTCTTGCAACGCTCTGAGAAATCAACTCGTAACTAGTACCACGGACGGCAAGTGGCAATTTACCTCTAAACTTATAGGAAACTTGCATGGTGAAGTTTTTGACAGTAAGAGATACGACAAAATCGTTGCAATCCCTCACAGTAGGAATATTGTTGATGAAAAACATGCGCAAGCTGTTTGATTTGGGAAATTCAACGTGAAATCTATGATGAACGCCCAGGCGCATACTCTTGTTCAGGCCATGACATGGCACTACATAGAGGATGTAGATGATTGTGCAAAAATACGATTGTTTGTCAAAAACAAAACATCAGCCCATGTTGCTGTACGCACATGCAATATATTTTAAAATGTTTATAACGGTTCACATCCAAAGGATGTCATTACTATGAGCAGTGCGCTCAGGCAAAGTACTCCTTAAACTACCCACAGGGTTCACAATGCTAAACCTCTGGTTCAGTCAAAAAGCAACAAATTCATGATTAAATGATATTTTTCAGATCGCTTAAGTTAGTTTTTTTTTTCGTGAAATGTGACACTTGCCCATGAAACCACCTGTACTGCTGGCCCATTCCTGACGTGAGCGCATCAGCAGGATGATCGCTCAGCCGGTCATGCGTTAAATTGAGCTCCCAGTTGCTGAGCAAGTGGGTGAAAGGCCGTGATGGCTGCTGAACGTTTGCAGCTATAAACAATGCTGTAAAGGTTTGCAGCTATCAACCTTTTCTCGCTAGCTAATTCTCAACTGGTGATGTGAAGAAAGGGAGATAGCACGTTTCAGTGCTGCATCAATTTTGTGTCTTTTACGCATGTTCGAGCCGCCACAATGGCTTTGTTTGGAAGACGCGCTCTGCCGGTTAGGCTTGAAACGCATGTTACATGCACCGAGGTTTCTCACAATTGGCTGTGTTGGTCACGTTGAGCAGAAAATTAAGCCAGGGCCTATTAGTTACTATAGGCTTGCAAACAATAAATTCATGAAAATGCCTTTATCGCAGAACTCACATAACATGTAAGTTTGACCTGTCATGTAAAGGGTTCGCCGTTGTAAACTGCGATTCTTAGGGATGCGCTTGTGCACTGTCCGAACAAGTTTGACAAAGTGTCTTAAGTGTTTCTGTGAAAATTGTCGCAGTCGCCTGAAAAGTCATTGGACTTATGGCGGAGTGGCACACTGCTTGCAAAGACAGTTTGAGATAGGAAACTTTACTTTTTCAAGAGGGAAAAGCTGCTAGAAATTAAACGCAAGTAACTTCACTCCACAAGTGAAACAAGGAAGGTATCAATGGCAAATTATTAATAGGAAATCGATTTGATGTAACATTACGCATCGTCATTCCTTGCATCTTATTCATATAGCATCATAACTACAAATTCCGCTTTTTTATTTCCACATGTGAGCACCTGGCAGAAGCCAGAAGCAGTGCATCTGAAATCGATCATTAACATCAAAATATTCGCGAGTGCGCTGTTTTCTTCCGTCTTAGCATTGCAATGCGCGTTTGGCTTTTCGCTAGCCACGTCCCAAACCACAGACCAGGTACGAAAAGCGTTGCAGCAGCGTTTTTTTTCTTGCTCAACTCCATGGCATTCTCAGCTGGAGCGGTGGTTTCGCATTCCGCGAGCACTTTTCCGGCTTGAGCTCTTTCTTGCGTAGCGTTCTGGGCACTGGAAAGAGGCCCAGCTATGCAAGATACGCAAACAGACCCTTCGGTTTCGCAATACCGTGACGCTGCCACAACTAAAGCGTGGAGTGGTTGGTGTGCGGTTCCAGCTCGTGTGGCGAAACGCACCCACTACCTGGGAAAGCGCGGTCGGTGGTTCGACTTCATTCGAGCGTGCAACCTACTGCTGTGTCTTCTGTCAGCCCGGTATGAACGGGGAACTGTTGTAGGCCACCAGAGATCAAACCTTCATCTCTCCCAAACACGTCTGGCGATGTACCATAAAAGAACAGGCTAAAGGGCAAAATGATTGGGTGGTTGACTGTGTTGAGTGTCTGAAAACATATAGCGTAGTCACCAGGGAATTCTAAATAGTTGCTTTAAATAAAAATAAAGCAGTTTTTTATTGCCTAGCAATTTCTTTGAATTTGCTTAAAATTTTTCTCATGTTTCAAAAAAAAGCTCTAGGTCTTTTTTCTTCCATTCGAGAATAATCTAAATGCAAATTTAAACGTTTATTTTCAAACATTTTTTGCGTCACTGAAACAAATATTATATGCCACTTGGTTGAAAATCAAATATTGGAAAGCAGTCACGGGCTGAAGCATTCGATCTGTTTGTCAGAGACTTCGACAGTGTATGAAGATATGTTAAAGTAAACAATTTGTTGCAAGTGGACAATTCTTTTCAAAAATTTGTCAGGATGCTATGGAAACGAAGCGTTTTTCCTCACCATGACTGGAGACCCTCCAGAAAAGGAAGCGGGTCTGTTTTAATGTCTAAGTGCGACCACAGACGACGACTGCTGAAGAAATGTTCAACCTTTGCAAATAATCCTTCATCGCAATCGCCAATCAAATCCTAAGAAATATACTCTTTATAAGGTATTGGATCTTTTTGGAAAACGTCAAATCGCTTTTATTGCAGCATAAAATGACGCAGTCAGCGCTGTTTATTGGTTGTTTCTTTTAATTAAAAAGACGCAGCACACACTCAAGTGCGAAGAGTGGTTTATCTGACAGACTGTCTAACTAAGACAGTAAACGTTTGTAAAGTATTTCCAGCAGGATCCTTGATTTGTTTAATTCCACTTAAGCATGCCGGTGTGCCAAGATCAGTCGTGACACTAAAGCAGATTTGGATCAACCATCGGCCCTCTCTGAAGGTCTTCCGAAATTTGGCGCTTGGCGACTTCAAACAAATATGCGATTCCGTTGAATTGGCGTAAGGCATGCGGTTGCTAGACGAAACAAAGAAGAGACTCCGGGCGTAACGATAGCGCGTGTGGCTACATTCCACCCGGGAGCCAAACGCTCGCACCACTGCGGCAATTGCCTAATGCCTGAGGGCAAGACACACCGACGCGTTTCGCTTCAATCGGTCGAGCGGTGGCGCTCTCACGCAATCCAGCCGACCGCGTCGACTTTGAGCGGACTGTCTGCGGCGAGGACGTGAAATTTAAATGCCAGACATGGACTACAAGTTAGAAGCGCTGCGAGAATTGCTGTCGGAGGGACGCAGGGAAGGCCACTCCCTAAGTTTTTGAAGAAGGAACCGTGTTGGTTTATGTTTTGCTGAGGCACAAAAATTACCGTCCTAAAATTGTCACTTTTTGTGAACTTCTGTAAAGGTAAAGTTTTCAACCACATTGGCTGTAGTAAGGCATGTACGTTTCTGAAGATTTGCCCATTTTTTTGCCACTGCGCTACCACCCAGCACCACAGAAACATCATTACAATAGATAATTCTTTGGTAACCACGACATTTTCAAACCTCACTTTGGACTCGAAGTGTAGACGTAAAGAGTTCAACTGGACTTCAAAGGAAGGTCCTTTGACGATTATCACAGTTTTGTCTGATGTATTTGCACACCTGTTGTTTTGTTGTTATCGAATTATCACAAGATTGCTGGTTGCCGCGGTAACCGTTGAAGGAAAGTAAAAATAAAGAAAAAACATACCAGTCACCAAGTGCGTACATCATTTCGAATCAAACACAGCTCCAAGACAGAAAGCGAACGTAATGAATGGATCACGCTCGAAAAAAGAAACGTTTTGTTACATAACTGTGAGGTACAAATGGAGCTCTTTAAAAATGCATACAAATATTTCAAAAAAATTAAAATAATAAATTTTGTTGCGTTTTACGATTCAAGTGGCATACAGTTTACAGAAATTCACATAAAACCTTTCTAACGGTCCCCACCTCGAATATACGCCAGTGCAGGGAGTTGTTTTTGCGCAATATTGACCCTATTCAAGTTGCGCATTTTGCACAGATTGGTAGTCTCGCGGATTTACAACAAAATGATTGCGAGGTGTGATGCTTGCAAGCAAACAGCTTTGTCGATGCCACCTACGCGCGTCACCACAAGCTGAATTAGCTTGGACACGTCAAAGAACATAATTGCGTGGCCGCTTTTCCTCAAAGCAGGGGATATGCACCGGGTGAGCATTCAGATTACATCAGTCTGATGCCGTCCTTCGCGGAAAGTTCCATGAAAGCTTTTTTTGGCGAGGAAGGCTTCGCGATTGCCGCACTGATGTGCACATTGTGGATTTTTGCGGCGTGCACGTGTCAGGTCGACTGGATTACATCGTTCAGCGACCTCCGAGGTCAGGTTCACGAAAAACCGATGCCGGTCGCTGCTTTCCGCCTGTACGAGTTGACTTGGCGCCGGTGACGTCATCAGCGAACGCTGCGTAGCAAGCTGGTATCTGTCGCAAAATCAATGCCTTGGGGTGATTGCCTTGTCCTGCCAGCAGCACGCATCAAGAAAGGAAGCATGCTGCTTTATCTCGAAAATGCCAGTCTTTCGTAGAGCACCTCCTCGCCCCTTCGTTATGCTTGATTCCGTCTTTCGGTGGCCACGTTCAACCGCAAGTACTGAACTATGTTTGGAATTTTACATGTGGCAAAAGCATTTTACTGATCATGAAATCTACGTAATCGCTTTGTGCAATTATCAGACTCGTCGCCAGAAAGATAATTTAGGCGGGCGGAAGTTGCCAAACGCGAATAAACAATTGGTTTTGTACGTTCGTGACAATTTCTGCTCGAAGGTTCAACAATTGCAGTGCAAAATTTTGGGGAGCCAACGGTGCCATTCGTTCTCATGGTTGCGTCCATGCCATAATGCAGTTTAAGCTTAAATGACAACTATGCAATGAGTGCGTTGTCATGGTAACGAACACTTATTTTAGTGCTAGCTGAACAATGAACGCTTAAAAATTTTTTAACAGTGAAAAGTTGGGGATATCTTTTGTCCTTTATACCCTCTAAAAAGCTTGGATTGAAATTTTACATCCTTATATTTCACAAACATTGGCAAAACCTGAAGCACTTCACGGCTGAGTGGCCGACAAAACAAATGAAAACTCACATCGGAATGCTTCACAATCCAACAACGCAAGTAGTTAATTTCATTTCAGTCTCATTGAAAGTTGTGTTTCCTTGCCTCGCACCCAAATCAACTGTGCTTCAACATTTTCCAAACTACTGCAAAAAAATCCTCCAACTCAGTAGTCTTTTGCGTTTGACGGTTTCCAATGAAAAAATTTATTTAATTAATGCAGCTGAAAGCATAGACAACATTGCAGCAAATGAATAAAAATTCTCCTTAATTTTTCAGATTTGTAGTGAAATGTTTGGAAGTAATTTCGGTCGTCTTGTTCAAAATGCTCTCTATCCGAGATGGTGAGAAAGAGAAACATTGCTATACACTTGAATAAAAGTCAAATCAAGTCATGTTTGTGCTGCACGTAGGCAACAAATCAACGCGTTTCAAATGACAACGCTTAAACGAACAGCACAGGTTGGGCGAAAGACGGTCAAAGCAGTCACTTAATCAAGCTCAGGCTATATTTAATGACCGCCAAACATACAATAGTACAGGTGAAGCATAAAACATGAGTTCAAAAACAGAATATGTGTTCAGTTTAAGTTAAACGATTCAAAAACACTTTACAAACTATATATATCTCACATGAGAATCAATATCCAGCAGGCAGTTGCGATTTCACTTGAGAGGAAAACGTATGTAATGGTGAAGGTTTAATCTTATTAAAAATACAATTCCATGCAACAGGTCCTGCATATTGCAACATTTTTTGCCATAATAAATTATAATACGTTTATGATGAAATGTTTCTGGTACTTGTTGCCCTGTGCCATAATCATGAATGCTGTGCAGTTCTGAAAAAAAATTATCAAAACAAGCGGCCAGGATGTTGGCATTGTACTTGTCCATAAACTTTGCCAAATTATGTTGACATTAATCAGACACTTTGAGAATTTTAAATATTTAAAAATATTTTCGAACTTGATCTTCTACTGGTGAAATTAATGTATTTGGTTTTGTTGCCTCGTCCCCAATCAATTATACAATACTGTAAATGCGAATGAAAGAGACTGAAATGGATTACATGGATTACAAGCAATATTTTCAAGTCAAAAAAGTCTAAGTTTACACACGACGCCACAGGCTTGAGAAAGTTTCCCACAGAGGTTAATTATGTGCGGTTTCCGTGAAAGTTTATTATCAATTATAACACCAAGATATTTGATACGGTCAGTTTGCTGAATAAACATCAGGAGCTGCAGCCTACATGCACAGCACTTTCATCTTTACGGCTTTTGTTTCTGTGCAGAGACCGTAGCACTTGGCTGCATAAACCACCACTACTTGTCTTCGTTTTTCAGACAAGTTGTAAAGCAAGGGCTGGCGATTCACTTTATCACGTCAGTTGAATTCGATAGCATTTCCTGAGTACAAAATGGTACGGGGAAATACGCGCAATGCATAGCGCATGACAGCAGTCCGGTATGCAACTGAGGATTGCAAAATCTTCGAACTGTTGTAGTTTTGCATTTTTAACCTCGTAGAAGAAGAAACGATTTCGCACACAAGCTGCGACAACAGTGTAGCATGCACTGCGTTGCGCCCTTACTTTCTCCCAAGTAGCCTATTTGTTTAAAGTCAGTTTTGACAAGGAAAATTTTGTTTGGTTTGTGCACCCAAATTTTCATTTCTATTCTTCTTGCCGGTCATAAGAATTCGACTTTAAAAGTCCTGTTGCAACATGACGTCACAGTTTGTGCGGACTGTCTGAATTTGCAATTGTTACCAAAACTTACAGCTCCACAAACAGTAGGTTTGTCTTAAAAGCAGCCTCCATGTAACCCGTTTCATTTTCTGACTATGCAATTGCTATTTCACCCTCCGTCTAAAAAAATGCATACGACCATTACCAACATTTCATTACATGCAAAAAGTTGAATCTGACAAGGACACGTTTCTGCAGAGCCCCTTAGTTCTTGACATACCGGCAAACAAGTAATGTTGCATTGAAAAGCTGTTGAAATTGTCAAAAAACTTACAAAGTTTATCATTTGAATAGCACGGAGTGAAGAGCTATTTGGATTATAAATAAATGTTCAAGAATACATTACGTTTTTGAGACTTTCTTGTTATCGTTTATGTTTTGTCGTACGTTTTTACCGCAGAAAGTGTTTGCTAAACTGTTATCGCCCTCTAGCGGCTATAATTTGTGAGCGTGCTCAGTGCTTTTGAAGCTTAGTGCAACCCTTCTTGGATCTTCCTCTTATGCTGGAACTACATTCGTGGCAAAATGCAAGACAAACGCTTCAAAAATGTCCATAAATTACAGGACTGTATAGCTCTGGCAACGTTTTTTGTTTGGGCGTTTAAGTGTAACAACCAAGATCGTTGCGTAAAGAAAATTCCGCAAATAGAGAGCTCATTTTTTCATTTCATACGGTTAAATTTTAGGCACATGAAGATTTTTAATTTGAAAAGAACAATCGCTTCGCAAAACGTGCATAACGCCAGTTAGTTTTTTGGTGATTATAAGGTGGATCCATTCCAATGCAAAGAACTTGCTTTTACCTACTCACAATGTTAAAAGCACAGAAGCAAAGTGAATTGATACAAAGAGATTGTGCTTCTATGAACTGGGGGAAAGAATGATAAAGCTTTCTTGACTCACTGAACGGTGTAAACAGTGCTGCACAAGAAGCCAAGAAGGCGGGATAAGTTCGAATGTTATTGCTGAAGATGACCATTGAACACAGCTTACATGCCTGAGTTTGGCTAAAATTATTCGAATTCAAAGCATTTATTAAAAATATACATTCTTACTAAATTTTGTGTAAAATTAAGCTTAGAAAGGTATAAGATTCCGACACAGATGAGATGTGATCTTTGTTTAGCAGAGGCCACAACTGACACAAGGTGAGTTGAGGTCCAGTTTGCTTTTTGACTTGTTCGAAGTTTTCCGAGCAAAGCACCCCTAATTTCCTTCTATATTTTTGGTCAGTTGTCACTGCGCTCAGACTACAATTTGTTTCGATCACCACATGTAGATTGTGGAGATGTTGTTATGATCAGACATATTGATGAGGAAAGCCAGCTTGCAACCCACTACCTTTTACAATGAACATCAATCGACACTCTCTTTCGAAAACCATGGCGACTATCCAAAGCCAAATCTATGCTAGTAGCATACAGGACATTTAGACCTGGAAACTGAAGTTCAGCACAAACAAAGAAGTGTCAGCGATGTTCGACCTCCAACATAAGGAAGCCAGGTGTGAGCTTGAGATGCACCTCGATGGTAAATCTCTGCTACTTTCCTCCGATCCCAAATGTCTTGGAGTAACTTTGGACAAATTACTCACATACCGCCGACACCTCAAGTTACTTCGCAAAAAATAAAGTCGCAGTTCTACGGCGACTTGCTGGAACTGGATGGAGTGCTGGAGCAGTAACGCAGCGCAAAGTTAGATTATTCCTAGTCCACTCAACGGTAGAGCACTGCACTACCGCTTAGTTTCGCAGTGCGCACACCGGCCTAGTTCATCCATCAACGACGCACTGCAAATTGTGACTGCATGCTTTCGTTCTATACCATCGAACGATCTGTCAGCCTGACAGGAATCCAACCTGCTGAACTTCGCCGCGAAAGAGCTACACTATTACTTCATGTCGTACTTTGGATCCTGGACACCTGCTCCACTCTGCACTCACCAGTGGACCTGATGAGCAGCAGAAGCAGCTAGAATTGAGACACCCCTTTGTGCCTACTGCGCAAGAACTGCTCGATTCCATCGACGGCAGTGTTCCGTACTGGTCGGAGCAAATGTGGAACAAGGAGCAAGAGGGAAGCAACACCGTGATTTCATATCCGACGTCTGTACCCAAGATCAGCATGGGTCAGGCTCAAAACCGCCTTGGTGCTGGTGTCAGATGGTTCAACTTCAACATATACACACGGGTCTGATTCCACCAGCCGCCTACGAATGTGGCACCGAAGAACAAACTGCATGGTATATTGTCCAGAAGTGTCCTAATCAACGACCTCCCTGTGGGGCATATGGTCTGGCGGCTTTAGATGATAAAACCATAAACTGCATGGCTGCTCAATGCATGTCCCGAAGTCCAACTTGGCTGCGTGGTATGAGAACAAAGATCGACTCAAAAAGACGACAACTCTTTTCCACCACCACCCTGCTACCAACTGAACCACTTGCCTGTGTCAATCCGCCGAATGTTAGCTATAACTCTTGCAGGATTGAAACAGGAGTAATTACTTGGCGCTTTACAATTTTAATAAAACGCAATATTTGGAAAAGTCATATCTTCGTAAAAAACAGATTCGTTCTCTCGCACTTATTCTTTGTAATACCTTAATTGACTAGGTTTTTAGCGTAATGCCTTTGGGTTTTTAGCTTTAAATCTGACCGCCGGTTGACACTGAATGTAATCCCTTGTCAGTAGCTTATGATCCTGAGGCTAAATCCATAAGACAATATGAAGGGAAGTAAATTTGAGACTACTTGTTTTTACGTATACTTGTAGGAAATTGTTGCTTGCATGATTTGAAAGATAAGAAGGATAAAATGGATGTATTCTGCGCTGACGTGGATCTATAATAGTAGCGCCGCAGCGGGCAAAGCAATGTGTTCATAGGGTAATTGAGTCACTACCATGCCCGTAACCAGCTTGGGACACCAGGAGGGGCGAAGAGTTTTCCGAGAGGGGCCCATGCAAACTTTTTGAACTATGTCCAATATTTTTAAACTGTGTCCAACACATTCTTACAGGGGGGGCGAAAAAATTTCGCCCCCCCTGTGCCCCCCTGGTTACGGGCCTGGTCACTACTTTCAACGTGCATCTGTTTTGTAGGTTTATTAACGTCTCGTTACTCTTTTTTATCATTTTCGCTTGAGACTCAGAAACGTCTATTTATATTTTTCTTATTATTTTCATCTTCAAAACACAAGTGGTCTTCTGGAAGGGCATATTTTACGCTACGTGAATGTGCTTATACTGAATTAAAGTTACTACCAAAAGTAATGCATTGCGAGCGGTATACTACAGTTGGGAAAAAGTGATTTTATCAAATGTTTAGTGAACCAGAAGCCATTGCAGGCACAATTTGGTGATGGATCTCTTTATCATATATTTTGGCTATGTAGTTCTCCTATAGTGCAATGGTTCATAAACTCTTCTGTTTCATTCATACCTTTGCCCATTTGGAACTTTTCATTCCCCACCCACATAACAACAAAACGCATAGAATACACTGACTTAAATAGCAATTTATTTCAACTTTTAAATGTGATTCTATTTGAACAGAAGCTAATGATGCCGACCTAGTAGCCGAAATTTATACTCCGTTAAGATCTCAGTGTCTGATTCTTAGCTGTGAAAAGGTTCCTTTCGATAGACAGCGAACTATCAAATCAGTGCGATGCTTGTTCTTGTTTGTTATATGAAAGCAGTTGAATACGAGGTACGGTTTGTGACAGTGCACAACGCAAGTCATACTCAACATTGTGTTTATTTCTTTGTTTGTCCTTATCTAGGAGAAGAGGCGAAAATCCTGACTCACACAAAAGTACGATGATTTTGACATAAAAGGAATAAAAATGCGAAGAGCTCTTTCAGTTGGTTTTGGGCATGAGTCTTTCATACCAATCCAGAATAGCGGAAGTTTTCGTGATGCTCTTGGTTTGTTGAAAAATCATTAATGAGCTCTAAAAAGTCGTTCGCCCATTCACTTGAAAGCTTTTCACCGGGATATTTGAAAATATACCTCACAGTAAAGTTTTCTCGAAGTTTGCCGACCACGAAAACGTAGTCATTCATTTATTGGAAAGCTGGACGTTTGATGGTCCGATCGCAAAGGGTGCATGATACAGCGCAAGCGACAAGATTTTACCAAACCCTGGAGCATGCCTTATTTGCTCAGAGCTGTAGGACTGTTACAGTTATCTGAGTCGCCTTGAACTGCTGAGGCAAACACCAGTTTAAGATGTTAATTCGGGGCATTAAACCAACAGGAAAGCAACCAACAACAATAAATTTCACCAATGAGATCTCTCTATTGATGCTGGATTGCACTGTTGCAAAATACAGATAAATGAATTTTGATCTTTCGCCTTTGGTGTCGATCACAGTGCTTGTATTGTTCTTGAGCACCATCTACCGGTGACAACTTTATTCTCTGTAGCCATTCGGCTCCTGCACTCAAAAGACAAATGAAAACAATACCTTCATTATACGTGTGTACATGGGCGCAATTTTGTTGTAAAATGTAGAGGGGACAGCTTGGTGTGAAACCAATATAGTCGCCGGGTCGATGCAGAAGTGACGTTTTATACTACAGATACCCCATCTTATTTCTAGANATGTTTTGAGAGCAACACTTTTATCACGCTTTGTCCTTGCAGATGATTTACACATTAATATACTTAAATTTGTTGCTGGACACGGTACTGTAGTTCAGCCTGCTTCCATTAATATCGTTTTGGATGTAAACAAGCACAACAGTATAGTTGAACACATCATTTGGGTTTATCTGAGCTCTCAGTTGGAGTGCACAAAATGCTGAATCGCATTGGTCGCACGTGCATATCACTGTTACAGTCGAACATTTCAGTTTTCATGCACTTTATAAGAAGTGTGGGTTACAGCGCGATTTGATATCTTGTTCAAGTTGCTTTACGTTACAAAGACGATAAATATTTTTCTTGCACATTTCAATTTTTTGAAAAAGCTACAAATCATTTTAATGCTACTGAGCATCATGCATGCAGCCCCACCCCTACTAAAATCTCCATTGATATCCTCTTACCAACAGCAAAAAAAGTTTGACCAAAAATTAGCGTAGCCTACTTCACAAAATGATTTCAATCTATATTTGCTGTTGGTGGAGGATGTGTCCTTTCAATCTCCACTTGTTGGCCCCTGCCTACATACCCACACAGAGTTGTAAAAGCTCCTCATTTTGAAGCCTGAACCCGGCCCGAGCCCGAAATCACAAGCCCGAAGACGGCTCGAGCCCGGCATTTATTTTTGAAACCCGATTTAGGTTTGAAAGCCAAATTTACCGAGGGAGTTAAGATATGCGCAACTGCGGAGTAACAAAAAACGTTGTGTGCAGGTGTAGTTGCAGGTACACGGTTTATCACACCGAAAA
>JGI24159J19872_10000984_pt1 | contig 29486 bp, 20 predicted proteins | sample Ectturendosymbi4_FD_19872 | JGI IMG/M metagenome (IMG submission 19872)
TGTAAATAAAATAGCTGTGGTCTCTAAATGTTTTGGCGGTTACCAAAGTCAAACCTTAAAAGAAAACCTGCGTACAACGATAAGTATTAAACCAACCCCGCTGCATACGCTTGCTTACAGCACAGCAAGTTCCACAGTCCTCTGTCGAATCTTTTCACCAACTAGATCATTCGTATTGCGTTAGCGACACTGGCAACATCGATAGTTACAGTTTGCTGTGTTACGGAATCTTTTCCTTTGTTTCAGTTGTGCAATTGCCAACAACCGGCGTAAATCTCAAAACAACGGTCACAAACTTTTAGCATTCGCGTTGCAGAACTATCTTCCAATACCTCGTCGTCGAACCCCAGTCTCCTTCCGATGAGAAAGGCGTTGTTGACGATGTTGTGATGCGACAAAGTTGCACCTTTCGGATAACCAGTTGTACCCTGTTGAAGAAAAGTCAATGCATGCAAGATAATTCAAATCTTTTCACTTTTTTTGCTGACAGCGCTGGTGTTAAACAAAAAAATACAACATGTTCACAACGCTTTGTTTAAAACATAACGCACAGCAGCCCTTTATTTTTAAATATAGCTTCTTATGATTATACTTTACTCGTGGGAAAGCCTCAAAGATATACTGTCAACATGAGAATTTTTTTAATTACTATCAGATTTAGGGCTATGGAGTCGATACAGAAACGTTTCGACACCAACTCCGACTCCACTTTTTCAGTGCGGTAACTTCGACTCCTCCATACGTAATAATCACTCCACGGTTTTACCATTGCAGCAACGTCGTGAACAAGCACTGAACTGCAAGCAGATTAACACACTAACACTAAGTCACTAACCACATAGACGTATATATTTTACATGATCAAAAATCAGTATTTGCATCTGATGATGTTACCATAATAAATCAATCCATGGTTTTATATATTTAATAAACACGCTGGTTAATTTCGTAAGGACACATACAGCATCATACATCTCTTATAAGTTTTTTAACATATTCAAAGCTGAAAACTCAAAAATACCATTTTTTCTGCAACTGTAAAGTATGTCTTTATTTTAAACGTGCTGAAATAAATTGAGACATTAAGGCAATGCAAAAGAAGCAAATACTTTACACGTACATTATTAAGGAATTATAGCAAAAATTAAAGGAAAATACTGCAGCAGGACTGACTATCAATCGCACATGTGTTCAAAAACTTCCAAAGCTTCATTTCTTTAAGCTGCTTCTTTCATTATGAATTTGTGCAAAATGTTAAATTGTAATTATATACGTAATATCATTCATATGTCAAAAATTGTGAGAAATAGGATGGAGAAAAAAAGAAATGGAATGAATTAATCAAATCGGTATGCTTAACCCAGTGCAATAATTTCAAGTTTGAGCTACAGTTTTAAGCACTTAGAATTTAAATAGTTTGTTTGCGATTAAACAATGTGAAAATCGCAGCGTATGTTTTACTTCATGCATGACCAGTCACATATCTCCTTTCGGATTTCCATACTATTTACTGTTGGTGCGCAAGATTAAAAATTGAATGAGAAATTGCATTGCGCTAAAAGTAAATAAGATAAAAGAAAAAAGGCAAGAGTTGTTTCTTTGTTAAAATGCATCTATGAAATTGGAATCAACAGTTTGCTGACACACTCAGTGATTTTGTCGGTTGAAATTGCTTTGAAAATAGCACATTTTGTGAGGTTTCTTCGTAACTGAACTTGTCAGCTACAACACGAATTGCAAACAGGTGTCTTAATCAATTAAACAGACACCAAATAACGTTCACCATTGAGTCATTCAACTCAGATCATTCGTTTGCCAAGTATGTTAGTATCACAAAATCACAAAGCAATTTAAAATCAACCGAAGTCGGACAATTTTATTCACTCCAACTCCACTCGCCCAAAATTCCTTTGAGTGTTCAACTCCGACTCCACATCCCTGCTCAGATGTATCCCCATAAGCATCAACTCCATCATCATCATTGTGCTCGCTACATACCGACTTAAATCATTTTGCGTGAGCAATTAGAAAAAAAACTTCACCAGTCACAATATGATTCATAAAAATGACGGAAAATAGGATTGAGCCCGTACTCACCGATGTAAATTGTATGTTTATAGGATCGTCGAACTGCAATTCATCTTGCATGTGTTGCACTTTCAAAACTTCTTGAGGACCGGATGATGCTAGCACCTCGCTAAATTTAAAGGTTCCGGGAAAATGATGGTCTCCGATCATAATGACTGTTCGCAAATCCGGTAATCTAAACGAAATCAAGACGGTTTGGTTATAAAGTGCAAAATCAAAATTCTACGTGCAAAAATCAGAAAAAACGTGGAATGATTTGCAATCAATAGATACTTTCCAGACTGACCAACTCGTTTTCAACAATCGTAATATCTTGATCCTTTTGTTTCATGTCGACCTGAAAGCATATCTGAGTAATGATTACCGTATTTTTCGGACTATAAGGCGCACTTGAAATTCTTTAATTTTCTCAAAAATCGAAAGTGCGCCTTATAATGCGGTGCGCCTAATGTATGAATCTGGTTGTGCTTTCTCATCTAGAGCCAATTGTATGTGGTAAAGGGTGCTATTTATTTGATTGCTAGTTACGATTTTTTTGCAAACAGACCACCGTTTACGTAATAAACCAACAATTGCAATGATCAGCATCCGAGAGTAGCTCGCACACATCACAGATCGTATTACTCTGCGGGGCTCTTGACTGCATTGCCGCACACGGAATCAAACACGCGCAAAACTTATTTTATTCTATTCGTTTCTAGCAGATTAGGCATGTGTGATAGATTGAACTACCTCGTATGTAATGCAGATTAAGCTCCCAGTGACGACTCCGGCACTCGGGAGTTACTGGGAAAGAGTTGAGCACAGTTTGATTCATCTAAGTTTTGCTTCAATTAATGCGCCTTATAATCCGATGCGCCTTATGCATGAAAAAAGAACAGCTAGCATTCAATTTCTGATACTGCGCCTTATAATCCGGTGCGCATAATGGTCCGAAAATACGGTAACACGTGTAGGTAGACTGTGTTCAAGATCGACGCAAAGCATGCAAAGTCAATCAGTATTATTGATATACAAGTACCTGTAGCCGTATATGCACGCAAATGAAAACTCAGCTTCAAATATTTAATGGTATTGTTCATCAAACTTTTAATTGAGTTATCAGCTGCCACTAAACCACAGTGCTACAACAAAATCCCGTTAGAGCTATGACAACGTTAGGTTAATTTCAGACCAGTGGTTACAGTTACCAGCTTGGCATGTTTGGTCAGTTTGAATTATAAAAAAATATTTGCGTCAAAATTCTGAGTGTACCCCAGAAGGTTTTGTAAAGGAGCACACGAAACACAAACTCTGCCCTGCATGAATAGTTTTCGAGGGTCAACCAAGATCTTAAGAAAAGTCTCCTCTTTCTTAGCAGAGGACAGGTTTGTAGATCATAAATAGTTTAGTCTTCGATACTTCTTGCGATGGCGTTTTTATCATTGAAGGCAAGCAGCGTGTGCCATAACAAAAATTTACGGCAAAAGTGAAAACAAGCAATGACAACGCCCCTAGAAAATTTCAAGCAATTGCTTGATGACCATAAAAAACACTTAGGTAAGAACGCAGCGCCAAACATTGATTAACTGAATGTTTAAGCTGCATTAGTGTGATCCACCAAGTAAAACAAACTTCCTACGCATGCGCTTTCCTAAAGGCCACCGTTGTGAAACCAGCCAGTTTTCGCATTTATAGCTGGCAAGAGCTAGCCAACATTTTGCATTTAAAATAAACAAAAATCACAGATTTTCGCATAAACGACATGCCATGAGGAAAAATTGCTTGAACCCACGCAAGCATACATACACTAACGTGTAAGTATTGCCGAAGAAATGAAAAACGTAGGCACGATATCTTGCTGACACACTTGACCTTATTAATATGTTCTGTTCCGCACACCAAACCGGGTCTGAGTTGATTCTGCCAGTCTAAACCTTTCAAACTTGATTTATTCATCACGGGTCACTTTCAAAATAAATATGCTTAAAACTCGATAGGTGATGAAATTAGCAGTCAAAGCGAAATGATGTCACCGAAGTCATTATAGCAAAGACACAATTACTCACGTGATCTACGTAAAATTGAACATTCACTCACTTTTTGCTTACTAAGTGTCCAGGCTCACAGTGGCCCAGTTCTGGTGCTAGTTCGTGAAGCATTTTGTAGTAATTCTGCGTCTTGTAAGTGGACGAAGAAACGAGGCCTTTGCATCCAACTAGATCCAGAGCGTATGCAATCTCATGCATTTGGAAGACGGGATTCACGTTCACCTAAAACATTTCAGGTTTGTTGATTTTGTTGACGGTAACTTGTGGAAGGCCGAAGCCTGAATTGTGCTTCTTTGCCGAGGCGGTTGAGGTGAACGCTCTTGCCCAAGGAGAGCTCCGGCAATTCACTCAGTTGCTATGGATCGAACAACCAAGCTCCCAGTTGAGAGGCGGACACTTTAACACTGAGCTATTGCGGCCCCAATATTCAAGGGTATGGGTTGACTTATCGAAGCGGTCCACTTGCAAATGAAAGTGGGCTGTTTGCTGATGACCTGCTGGCAGCTCGCAGGTTTAACCGTCGTCTGTACAGTAGTAGAAACGTAATCTTAACGGTCCACACATGACTTTGGAAACAACAGGAAGAAACACTTCAACAAGATCACTCGCAGAGCATTTTTCCCTGTTCCCATAATCAAAACAAGAAGCCATTAAGACTAGATTCGTACAATAAACCAGTTAAACGATAATTACAAAATGGCCGAAGCGAGTTTGAGAAAATGGATCTCATGGCTTTCAAAGCAAGATACTCATTCCGCAATAACTACTTTCTATCAGCTAATTTATTTTCCTTTTTTTTGATTTTGGAAGCCTTTCTGCTGTTGAATGAAATTAACGACACCCACGGTCATATTGGCGAACGTAGATCATAATGATATGCAGTTGCTACTGTGAACGAATTCGCAGCACTGGGTACGAATAATAAATTGAGCATCAGCGACAAGCGGTTTAGTCCTCAACGTTGGTCACTGGTCAGTGAAAGGAAAAAAAGAAACAGACTTTTCCTTGTACTCGCGCAGCACTGTAATTTTGTAAGCCTGAGGCAAGTTAAGCTGAGTTTGTACACGAGAATGCTATCTGCAGGAAGGGTGCGGTTCGTTTGACCAGGTTAACCCGTTTTGCGGATGGCCGGCGGTTTAATACAGGGAAACTGAGCACACGTTTCAGTAGAAAACTGTTGAAAACGTTTACGCACTCACGCCAACGCAAGCGAAAAATTCTAAAAGCACACAACTTTCAAACTGTTTCAATGCTTCAACGAAACCTAAGTACAATAAGGGCTGTTATGGAACAATATCATAAAATAGCGAACTTGAGCTTAAATTCACTCACACTTATTTGCAAAAAAAATTGAAGAAAAACCCGAAGCTGATCGTTAATGGTTGCTCACCAATATAGCGCCAATTCGAGCTGTAGCGAATTGAGTGAGAACCCATTCCAAAGTGTTCGGGCCCCAAATACCGACGCGGTCTCCTTTTCCGAGGCCAAGTTGAATCAGTCCGGCCGCAAGCTTGTCCACCTAAATACAAAGGTTAGAAGTCAGCGTAAAAGTATTGTAATTTTTGCACACTTGGCAAAACGAGAATCAAAACCATTGCAGACAAGTCGATTTCGGTGCCTCACACTGCTGAAATAACACTTATAATTAAAAAATGGCAAAACATGTTGAAAACAAAATGCAGCTGACGAAGCGGACATCAACTGGATGGGTTATTTGCGTTTATTCATTTTTCATTACCATATTCATATGCGAGCCTTGAAATCCTGGCAGTCTTCGCGGAATAAGGTACAATATGTACTTTGGGACAAGATACACTGCCGATTTTTCTTTGTTTCAATGAAAAAATGATAAATAATAAAAGAGAATAGAGTGATGAGTTTATTGGTGCAAACGTTAAACAATTGCATGCAAATTAAAGTTGAGGCGCTGGGACACCGACAAAAACATGTTAGACAGGTTATTTCGTCGGGCGCCCCTCTAAAAGTTTCATGCATTTTTATCATGGATAAAGTTAATGACCGAATTATTGGGAATTTAATAAGGGTTATATTTTTTGAAGAGGTTGCGGTCTGCTGGATGATCAATACAGTTGCGTAGGAATGCTGGGTCGCAACCGGTATCTATCGTGCTTTGCCCAATTCCGCAAGGAGCTGGGCATGGCAGAGAAAGTGCAAACCCAGCTAAAATGAAACTCTGCCCGGGTTCCCGTAACCTTTTCGCATCCAAGCAGACGACTGTTTGCTCTCATTTTTCCAAACCAGGACCGACAAACTTCAGGTGGTGAAGTCTCTAAATAACGGTGATGGCATAACGATTTGAGTGGACCTCCCATCAGCGTTCAAAGCGTGAAATTTTCCTAAGATTGACGTTAAGAGCTTAAAAGGCAGCAACAGAAATTTTAACGGCTTATCTCCACTGTTATACCTTTCACCAACTCACCCTTAACAAATCATGAATGGCCAAGCCGTGAGATAGGTCTAAAACAATCTTCCTGCTTGGTGGCTGACAGTTAAAACTAATGATCTGATCCAATATAAATGTGTATCTTCAGCTGTTGAAACCGATATAATTAGCCTAAGCGCGGCGAAGACAGTATCATGTCAATCGATCAGACGCCGATTTCGCATTTAATCAGGTATAGCACGGCATGCACGAGAAAACTAAGCACCAGATCGTGAGTTTGAAAATACAGCGTATATTTAATCCCGCGCGCCAAAAACTTAAAAAAGAAGTTGTCGACTTTTCGTCAAATCAAAAAGTTCTTGTTTGGGGTTCTTGCAAAACAAAAAAGGTTTGGCAAGTCTTGGTATCATTAGCTTCAGCGCGCGCCAAGAAACAAAATCACACGAAACCGATGTTTTCGGGGAAGAAAAACAAACTAGCCCAGCGGAGCAGAAAAGGAAGATCAGCTCGCTTACTTCTTCCATAAATTGCGTGAAAGTTCTTCGATGGTTACCATCACAAAACACCAAACATTCCCGATCTGGGAATCGTTCGACCGTTTCCTTCAACGCACTGCCGACAGTCTTGCCAAGTAGCGGAACATCAGATATCCCGTGGTTGTAGCTGTGGGTGCGTTTCGGACGCGATGCTGGTTGTTTCTCGACAAGAGAATGACTGAAAGCAAGTGATTAAATACAGGCAACATAAACGTCAGCTATCCAGATCGTCAACAAGTGTAGCAAGATCACCAAGGTCGGTCTATAATTTCAGGTCACTGCGCCATCTATTGACAAAAGTAATTGACATAAACGGGTTCGTGGTATACTAATGGTTGTTGTTTGAAGGTGACATAAATTTTCTGAAAAAAGTCTGTGTATCTCCAGTTCTGCTGAGAACTTATAATAAGGCTGGCTTTGCCCAGAGTGACTCTTGTTGAGTTGTTACTCACCCAGTTTCGTACTTCATTCGGCTTTTCAAAAAATATAGCAAGTTCCGATTTTATAAGAAAATTAAAATTGTTCAGAAACATTTTTTCAATTAACAGTTCAGCACACGCTGTTTGTGTTGACTTCTGGTAACTCTTAGAAATTAAGTGGAGTCCTCTGAAGTCATACACGGCAAACCACAACCAGTCTAAACCAGGGATCTCAAACACGCGGCCCATTTTATGCGGCCCGCGATGCTTTTTGGGAATCTTCAAATAATTAACATTTAGGTTATTTGGTTTATTCACCAGTGGTCGGCCGGTAAGTAAACCAACAAAAGTGCTCGGCCTGCGAGTGAACATGTTCCTTTTTAATGAAAGTAGATGCGGCTAGAAATGATTTGCCTATAACCCATGATACCTTTCGCAAGAAACAAGATATAAAGCTAAGGTTCAGGTACCACCATTGTTGCGTCAGCGTCATAATGCGCTCTCGGGTAGTATTGTATTTTGTATTGTACTCAAGTTTAGTCGCCAGTATAAACGTATAAACATTATAAATCACAAGAACATCACCAAAAATTGAACAGCAGACTGGGACACTGAAAAACCCGAAGATTATCTTGTCAAAGTGTCCCTAAAGTTGTGAGAAGTATTTCGGTGGCCATTACGACTATATAGCCATTAGTATAGTGACTGTGATTTATAATCAAATATAGAAGACATAAGAAAGAAAAAAGAACAACTGATATATCAAACAAAAGCAAATTGCAACAAGTTAAATCTAATATACAGTTAATCTAATCGAAGATATGGCACAGACAGGTAGTCATAATGCGGCCCTCGGGTTACTTTAGAAGTTATCATTTGGCCCTTGGATCAATTTGAGTTTGAGACCCCTGGTCTAAGCAAAAAAAAAAAACAGAAAACGAAAGATACCAGAAACAGCTCAGTCTACCGGTATCAACCCATCACAGACAATAAATAACCTGCGCTGTGCCAGCAATCTCAGTGCGGATCAATTACAGTGTACGAGCTTTTCAAAAATCCATCGATATTTGTAGACGTACTACAAACAAAATGTCGCCTGCGAAATCACACAATAACGCTGATAAAGCTGAAAAAGCTTAATTTTTCTTATTAAAGCTGATTAACACTATAACAGTTTCTGACACTTATAATAAACCGATGGTCTTTGCTGCGCCTAGTGGGGTATTGACAGGGTGTGGGCCAGGGAAAGGATGACTCCCAAAGTGCTTAGTGTTTGAGGGTCTTCAAAAGAAAAAAAGCTCGATATTCCTTGCAAGAAAATTGAAAATTTTGGAATTGATATGAAAATTTTTGAAATAATGGACATATTTCTTCAAAAACAATGTGAAAGGATGACGACGATAATATATTGTGGTTCCGGAAAAGTGGACAACTTTTTTTACTCATCATTTTATTTTTAGAAAAAACTAAATACCTTAAATTTCACAAAGTTTGGCACGAAAACGTCGTAGCCACCAGACACACATTCCACGCAGTTTGTGCGCCGTAAAGTGATATAGTTCAGTTTCTATTAATTTCAATTTTATTTTTTTTTATTTCGCTGAAGGGAATGTGTGCCAAAAGTTAAGCTAATTAATTAAAGAGAAGCTTTTGTTACTTGCGTTTGGTGGAACAAAAATCCTAGTACTTATGCTTCAACGCACGCACCTGTTCGAAATTACCATGAAATGCAAGACGTTCTCAAATACTCATATGCTAACCATGTAAAGTAGCTGCAATTTCTTTGCTATCAAGATGAATGTTTAGATGAAGTTTATTTTCAGAACTGTTTCAGCCACAATGCTGCTGATTGCTCAATATAATCCAACGACAACTCGAAATGACCGCGCAGATGTACGCTAAAACATGACACATTGAGAAAATAGGTTTGAGCAACAGAACTTTTGTCTGAGGTCGACGGGTGGTGTTAAACAGAACACAAGTCTAACAAGTAACATGGAGAAACAGGTCCAGTGGCATTCACTGCCGACAGGAGTTTGAGATATTTCAAAAGTGTTCCGAATACTTGCAGTATCTCGTCCATCTCGGGAAGTTAAGGATGGACGAGGTACGTGTCCACGGAGCAAGCAGTCATGCAATAAAAATTGCTGCGGACCGTCTTACCTGCTGAACGACAAATATCTTGAGACTGCGCCGTCCGCGCTTTTGTTTGAACTACAGTGCTTCGTAAACAGCGTCGTGAGTTTGGAACGCTGCGAAACTGGAAACAACCGTCCTAACATTTTGATATTACGTCAAGAGAAGCCCTTCAAAAACACAAAACAGCAATTAGACATCCGCAGGACACCAAAATATCGGTTCGATAAGCCCTGGAGTACCATCGCGGGTCTGCCAGACCCGGGTCAAATGAGGTCATTAATGTTAAACTACGGAAGCGGAAGTCGGCGTGCTTTGAACTCTTCAGTAGCTTCATGTTTTTGTGTGACTAGTAATAGGTGCGATTGCGGTCATCCACGCTCTTCTAGATTTTGCAAGGGAGCGAGTTCGTCACGAGTTCGGGTCTGGCAGACCCGACGATAGTATTAGTGTGAGGTGGTGGGGTGCGCATAACCCCACTATATGGTCTATGGGGGCAGAGCCTGCTGAAACTCAGTCAGGGCTTGTTTCTATGGTTGTGTTAGCAGTATACAAAAGGAGAAGTTGTTTACGCCCATAGTTTTTTTTTATGAGCAATTGAATTTTTGGCATGACTGACAATTTCGCTATATTTGNTCTACTTACTTTTCATCAAAAATCGTATCATATTAGAGTAAAGTAACTTTGTAAGTGCTCAAATTGCTCTGCGAGACTTATATTTTCAGTGTAGTTTTTGTGATAAACTGCAGTTGAAGGAAAAAGTATTTTTTTATTTTTGAAAACCGGGTCTGGCAGACCCGACGATCGTATTAACGTGACAAAAAAGAAACGATAGTATTTAAGGGTTAATCAGCAAGTGCTAGGTGTCTATCACTAACAATGAAAACTGAACTGGTAAGATGCACCAAGTCGGTGCTGAAGATGAACCTGCCAAGAATGACCTCCCCTAAAAGGTAGGGCCGAGCGCGGTCCTTGGTCACATGCACAACGACCGATGCGCGATGATGCTGATCGTTTTTGCGCATTTTATGGTAGCAACTGCCAAATTTATACCTTTGAACAAGCAGGTCACGCCACCTACACAGCAACGCGTGCGGAAAAACAGGGGGCTATGGGAAGCGCGTTTAGGAAAGGTTTTGCATTAAATTTAAGGTACTGCAAGCGCAGGCATGCAGCAATCACTACGTTTGGAAAGAGAGGCTGTGTGTTGCTTTATCATTTTTTCTTTCGTAACAGGCCGGGTTGCAACGAGGAGGGTAAGAGGTCGCCATACCCCGGGAACCGAGTCACTATGGGAGTGCGGAATGGCTGCGGGGGAGCCAAAAAGTCCCAACAATGTTACAAGTACTTTTCAAAACAGTACATTTGTTTCCGAAAACCCCAGTTTTGAACATAGGGGCGCCAAACTTGCTTCTTGCCCCGGGCGCCATCTAACCTGGTTAAGCCCCTAACAGGAAAGGGTGAACGATGATTTTTGTTTTTAATGCCAGTTATAATTTAAAAACTCTCATCAAAATTCTGGAAGGATGCAGGTGTAATTGTTAGAAAACATAATAAATCTCATATTATTTCAGATAAGCAAAACCCTTGCGATGAAGAGAACGGCAACGGTGGTTGTAGCGACAAGTGTCACTTCTCTTCTGACACCAGCTCAGTAGAGTGCTCATGTTATCGTGACTGCTGGCAACTTTCATCTGATCACAGGACGTGCATTCGTGAGAAACTCGCGCCTTAAGAATGTTTTGCAATTTTCGCTATTGGTTTTCACTGTTGTTACAAATTAGCTTAACGCATCTTCTTTATTGCACGTTAAGCTTACATTTATTTTTCTAAAGTTAAAAACACGCTGAACAATATCCGGTTATTGTACGCAGCTGATGTTTACGTAAGCTGTGAGGATACAATGCACATCACAGTAAAAAAATGTGGAGTGGACGGTGATGTTGGCATTGGTGGATACGTCACTGAAAATCAGGTTTCCATACCCGACCAGTGCAAAGCAGATGGTGTTGGAGACAACTATGAGTTCAATTTTGCGCTAGATCAATGTAATACCAAAGTCGAGGTGCAGTAAGCAAAATTTGTATTGTGGTATTACATTGCTTAGAACAACTATGACCTGTAGTCATGGGCGTCGGAAGGACTTTTTCCGGGAAGCTAATAGTAAAATTTTTCGGGGGGTTGCATTTTTTCCAGGGGGACCAACAGTGGTGAAATTTCATTTTACTAACTCGAAGCAAAGAGAAAAACCTAAAAAGTTAACAGGAAAGTGTGAAATTTCAAAATAAAGCGGCAAGGCCCCTTTGTTTTCCTTCAGACGCCCATGACAGGAGTGTAACTTTGAATTTTGAAAGGTAGTTTTGAAATAATCAACCTTGAAATCATAACAAAAATCAAAATCGTCTAGTTTAAGGATCGTATATGATGTTACACAGTGCGAATTCACTGTTGATGCTATAGCACGTTGTCATCAGCGCATTTATTTTGGTAGCACTACTACCATCTTCTCCAAGCAAACTACTACAAAAGTTGCAATTACTTCGGTTTGAATTAAATGACCCTACTCTCACTTCATTTCTGTAAGTATAACGAGGCAAGTCTTTGCGCTAAAGATCAAAGTGGCCTCGTGTTATAACACCAGATTTATGGCCAAGACTCTTTGCATTTAAAAAGCTGCACATAACGTACAGTAAATGCCCCTTACACAAATGTTTAAAAAGTACAACAGCTATGAAGGATAATGGTTTGGTTTTGTTTTTCTGAAAGTATCGCCAGCTGGGTTGCTCCACCTTTTTGCACAAAAGTAAAGAATCCTTATCGGATGGCCAGGGGTAGACAAGAGTGTGGTAACCAGTTCTAATCAACAAAAATTGCAATCAGTTGTCGTTATCACGGCTTACTGAAAGATATCTCAAGTAGGCCGTGGTCGTTATTATATTGACCTGAACAGAAATTCTTTCCTATTGCGCTGATCAGGCTTCCCTCGAATCGCCGCAAGATTTATAAAGCGTTGCGCAGTACTTTTTACGTGCTGCGCAGCAGCTGGTTTTATTACCGAACTATGTCGGCCTATTTACCATAAAGCCCAATCTTCCAAGCACCGAAACGTGCTGTTCCCGGTTTTTTGGATCGCGCAAAAAATACTACAGCCAAAAATCGTGCTGATGTCAAACCGACTGCATATTCTATACCGCATGTGAAATTTCCCACCTCCGCTGCAAAAAAAACTGCATGATAAGTTTCGGAACAGGACACTCCATCTACTATTGTGTACCGAAATGAAGTGCAAATGTGGATAGAAGATCCACAGGCCGATGTTCCAGGGAGCAGCATATCTCGGGGCATGTGGTACGTTGTTCCTGCTTCGTGTTCGATTCCGAAATACGGCAATGTCAATGGAAGTTTCACGCCCACCGACAACGTTGTTATTGCTGGAGAAGTTGAAGGTTGGGGAAAGTACGAAGTATTTTTCTATTTCTACAAAGACGAAACGTATACGGTGAGTCTTGCGTCTTCTACATATGCATTTACAAATACGTTTATTCTTATCTCTTAATGCTCAAAGAGAATTGCAAATACCTTCGTATAAACAAATGTACGGGGAGGATCATATGCGCACGGATAGTTAAACTCAATTTTTATCCTCAAGAACACGTCATATTTAATCTCATACTTGTCTATAATGCTGATATTGGATATGCTTTCTTCTCAGATTAAAGCAGTGTGAACCCAGTCAGGGGACCTGCTCTTCTATTTGCGGTTAGTGTCCCTCAACTAGAAATAGGTGATGATGACCGTCGTTGTAATCCATCGTTGAACATGTCGTGCCCCAGTTTGTCGTTTGCTGGACCAAAAATCAAAACTTGGGAACACGTTTCAACTAAAGATGAGGACTGTTCAGTTGTAAGCTGTTTAAAATAACAAAAGGATAACTGCAATATCAATACTCAAGTAAGATGAAAAGCCATTGTTTGGTTCACACCTCTTGTGTTTTGATGTCCACAGGCGCAGTTCATGCGTTCATGCTTAATTGACTACTACGAACAATGCAAACATAAACAAAAAAATGTATTTCAATAAGCACTTTGCTTTTTTCCAATCAACGGCCCATTGTCGCAGCTCCTTTTCCGATGCATATGGACACCTTGGCATATAATTACAATTTTCCCACCACATTGTAAGCATGTTTTCCGGGTATTTTTGTGGCCTTGTGCTGCCATACATTTCATTTTCCACGCTAGTTGGCTGCTTGTGATCGGTTATTTTCAGTGCAACATACATCATTGCTTCAGGTCCGGCTGTTTTTCAAACACTAGGTTTGCCAATCCGGAGAACTTCATTAGTTTCCACGTAGTTATCACCTGCAGGTGTGTTTTTGGTTTTCCCCAATGACACCAGATTGGTTGCTACCAAAATGTGTGCACGTGTCATCATTTTTTGCTGTACACTGTACACGATCAATTAAGTTTTGACACTATAGATTGTTGTAAAGTGGTGTCCCCGACCGTATATGAAGTCTTTGCTCATAAAGTGAAACGAATTTTGTCTATATTCAATTCTGTTGATTGGACATGGATTGATAATACCACCATATCTATCTGAGATACGTAGTTTTCACGTTCAGCAAAAGAGTACCAGTGATTTTTGTTAGCTAAAGGTTTATCTAATTCGAATGAGGGAATCGTAGCCATGCCTGGCCTGGTGCAATGACTTTACAGATATTTGCGTACATGAAAATAAATGCGATTCATAAAAATTCAAGCGATAAGTATCGCTTCATGCAAAAAAATGTTGAAAATTTGAAGTTTCCCCTAAATCGTTTCGAATATGCAAATAACGTCACAGCTTGACCGACTTCCCGTTTTCGGTGCATGCCTAATGCTCGCAACACCAGCCTTGTGTCGCATTGACTTTCAGTGGAGTAGCGCCAATTATGAGTAAGAGAATAGGCTACCCTAAACTTGCAGATTTTCTCATATTGAAGGGCACTCAATAGCATCGTGCACGCTCTGTTTTCCTATTTTTTATTTGCAGACTACCTACTCCGTAGCTGATCTTCCCATTGAATACAACGTGGGAGAAGAAATTTACTTTGGAATTACAGCGCAGGTTGAACCTAGCGACGAGGGTTTGAACCTCTTCACGGTTGAATGTCTCACAAAACCAGACATTGATTCGGACAGTATCGACCCATATTACTTAATAGAGAACGGGTGAGTCTCCGGGTCGGTCAATTTAAGCGACAACGCAACTAAATTTTCACTCGATTTTGTGCAAAAAACGCAGAAGTGAAGCACGTTTAAATGTTTGAAGCAGTTCTCTTAACGTCAGAAACAAAAAACATAAATATAACAAAATGATGCTAGAGGCACAATGGTTTTGCAAGCCTCTAAGTGCCAACTGCAGAAATATTTTTGAAAACAGTTTTTGAACTATCACGAAATGATTTTCAAATAGCAGTTGAAATTCCACGATTCTGAAAAAAACGAAGAAAAGGTAAACCAGTTTGTTATGTGTTTTTAACCGATGCTAAAGTTTTTGACGCCTGAAGACAATACAAAACTATATTGTAATGCGGTGCAGCTGATGCTAACATTTTTCATTTAAAGTGTTGATCTTATATCTTGACATCAAATAGCCATCAAGTTCCCAACATCTTTCAATTTTTATGTTTTACATTTTTCAACATTTTAACAAAAACTGTGTTGTTGAGCTTTGGGAAACGAAAAATTGTGTTCAATGAGCAAAAGCTGCAACATCGTGAGTTGGTTTTAATCAGAGAATCGAGGTCCTGCGCACCATGTACTAGTTGGTACAGCAGCATTCCCTACTACCAGATAACCTTTTTAAAACATTGTTAATAAGGATTTTTGTAATACACGGCCCATACGCGGTCACCTCTTGAGAGAACAATAGGTTCAAATGGGACTATTGAAGGTCTTGCCTCAGTTTAACAGCCTTTGGAAAGTAATAAAATGTTGTCTTTGAACCAAGGAAAAAGAGTGGTGTAGTCGGAGCTGAAGACCGTTTTTCCAATATTTTAACGAAGGAAAACCCTTTTCCTCGTGGAACGCACAAAGTGATGTACAGTATTAATACCCAGGGCTGCAGAGTCGGATCCGGAGTCGTAAGGAGTCGGATTTTTTTGTTCGACTCCGACTCCGGAAGTTAAATTGGAGCATTTTTTTACATCACACTCCTAAATTGGGAATTCCTGTTGAAATGGCACAATTTCTTTTGAAACTTTTGTTGAAACAGAGATTTCTTGCTGCGCACCACGATTTCCATTGATTTCAACAGCCAAATTTCATTCCCTTTATGTAAACGTCGGAGTCGGAAATTTTCGAAAGGTCGGAGTCGGGAGTCGAAAATTTTGGAAAGTCGGAGTTGTAGTTGAAGTCGGATATTTTGCCTCCGACTCCACAACCCTGCTAATAACTAGTAAAAGTACAAGCTGCCCAAAGACCATGTCTTATAGGTCTACGATTTATAGGCTAAACAATTCAAAGTTTATTTACAAATTGCAGCATCATATATGTCGATTCAAAATGATGCGCAAGTCTCGTAACGACACATTTCACTAGACTTATATTGAGTTGAGATCACTGGCCATGGCCACTTTATGCTTTGAATGAATGTCTATTCTGGAGTGGTGTGAGACAAAATAGTATGATAGGATCCATCGAAATCTACTCACAAGCTTCAAGTCTTCAGCAGTCCTGTGCACAGAGGTACAGACAGGAAATTCTTCAGAAACTAGTTCCTAGTTGCACCTTTGTTCATCAATATCTCTGGTACTTCAGATTCGACTTGATATTTTGCAAGGATAATCCAAGTTTGGCACTACAGTCATAGGTTATATTTCTACCCTAACCTTCATTACTTGTTATTTTTACTTATTTATGAGCATTTGCCTCAAATTAGGGGCGTTTTTATAACAAAAGTATGTGCTCAGACTTTGGTGGTTACTTGAACAAAACTTGTTTTGCGAACACGGTCATTCAGCGTTTTGAATTTAATGAGGTCAGAGTTATCTAAACAAATGGAATTAGCGAATAACCTTCCAGGCCTGTTGTTGACTTGTATTTTCTTCCATTCCGTCTTTGTTATACAGAGCTCATTTTACTAGTTTTACATTTTCACTTGGAATCAACTGTCATTTACATCAGATGCATAAAAGACGAAACGATGCAAGCTCACTCTTCACAAAGTCCCATGAAAAATTTGTTCAGTCTTGAAGCATACACCTTCAAAAGCAACGCGGATGGTGACGTTACTGCCATTATTCAGGTAAAAAGTTTGAAAGCAGATGAGTATGGTGGCTTGCCGTTTTCACTTTGTTGCGATTAGCACCGAAATCGAGATGTGAAAGTGACGGTGTTGCAGAAAATACGATTAACTTGCTGTCGTGAAACGAAACAATTTGCTCAGTCATGAAGAAACACCTACGAATTACTGAAGTGAGGGACACGTGGAAAAATGAGAGCTAAACAAAGGCGATGCACATCCGCCAAAGTGTAATGAAGCACTTCGAAATCAAGTCGCAAGAAACTTAAACTCATTGCCTACAATCGTTGTACAGTACAACGATTTCACTAGTTTTTCAAATGCCAGCAATTTTCGCTTCTTTTCAATTGTGTTTTCCAATATGAAATTCAACAAATCAATTGTATGAGGTGCCTGAGTAATACCTTTTTTTGCTGAGGTCATTCCATAAAAATCATGGTGAGCACTGTAGCTTCTGTCCACCTTGGTAGCAATTTCGTCAGGGTGTTTACGGCCACATAGGTGTAGGAGCAGGCAAATTTTTCGGGGTGCGAAGGATTTCCGCCCGAATTCTCGCAAACTTGCCTGAGAAAAAAACTCCATAAGGAAAAGTGACCTCCAAAAATAAGTTCTTCATGCTATTTTGGGCGCCGTTTGGCGCCATTTTTGCTCATATTTTCAAGGTTTTGCTCAGATTTTCAGGGATTTTGTGAAGGTTTTCAGAGATTTTGCCCAGATTTCCTCGGATTTTGCCCGAATTTTCACCAAATCAAAACTTTTTGGGGTGCGCTTGCACACCCTGCACCCCCGCCTCCTACACCAGTGTGCAGCCATCCACTACAATGAAAGCATAAACTTTACATGTGCTTGGGAAACTTTGCGATAGCAAATTGCAGTGACAAGTAACACAGTGATCAGCAGTGAAAAGTGGCGCAGTGACACTCTTTTCATTGATCAGTTGTTTTGCGGCTTGCCATTGCGTTTTCATTTATTCTAATGTTCACTGAAAATTGGTTTTCTTTATGCATGATGGCTCTTTGTTTTGTTTCTGTTTGTTAGCTGAGTCATATGAAACATTAATCAACCAATCAAATTGGTAAAAACCATGATGCCCAATTATGTATTCATTTAAATATCTTTCTTCCATATTTATTCTTTAACAGTGCAAAGTTAGCATTTGCGTTCGAAATTCACCGACTCCAACTACCTGCTCAACCATGGAAAGTCAGTGTTATGGATCAAAAACTAGTTCTCTCAGGGAATTGGCGTCTTGGTTCAGAATGAAAAGGTCAGTCAGTACTTTGAAAAGTGCTAGCTTCATGAAGAGTATAATCGGGTAACAAGACAGAAACACTATTGCTTTTATTAAAAAAAAGAAAACTGAAAAATGACATAAACAAACGGATGCTTTTGTGCAAATCAAGCCGGTATTCTTTCTCGTTTCTTTCTCTATAACCAGCATAAAAATCGAACCGCTAAATAAAGCAAATTTGATTAGAGATAAAAATATAATATATTTCATGATGTTTTGAGTTTTGCGAAAACTCTATAGCTGCAGTTAGGTGTGACAGGCCTGTTTGCGATAGTTGTACTGGGAAAAATTGTGCCATTAAAAATGTCGCTCATGATTCAGTATTTGATGTTAAATTGCCTTCAACCATGGGCGTCGGAAGAGGGCAGGGAGGCCTTGGCACCCCTAGATTTTAACAATTTTAGCAAAAAAGGTTGTTCTCTTAGTTTTGAGTGGGAACTTTCCACGTTTGGCCTCCCCTAGAAGAATTTTGGAAAAATCCCCCAGTGGCCCTTCCTGGAAAAATCCTTTCGACGCCCATGCCTTCAACCACATACTCTTCAAGGTTCTAGCATGGTTCTCCTACCATTGAATTATGTTTACTATGAAGAACTTGCTATACTGCTGTGTAATTAGAAAATAAATCGTGTTGTTTGTCAACAGTGACAACGCAGTGATGGAATCTGGAATAATCGAGATGCCATTTTCATGGATGATACGAATAGTTGAACCAGAAGGTGATCTTCGTCTGACGTCTAAACAGTTGAAGTTTAAACGCTCAAGTGTTCTGTTTTGGCTTCAGTGTTGTTTTTCTGAAAAAACAGTACTATGGGAAACATTAGCTAAGTTTTTTGGTAATTACCTTCTCATTTTCTCTGACTTTAAAACCGCGGTCTAGCTGTTGAAACGAAAAAACACGCAAGTCGCGTTCATTACAATTCTTTGCAGAGCATGCACTTGGCGGGCTGACGGAAAATAGGTGGAGAGCAGAGACTGATTTTGCTTCAGTTATAGTATGCGCGCTGTCTACTGAAACACTGTACTGACAGTGATTTGGCCCAAGTGACAAGAGCGTAATAGCCCAATGGCTACTATGGGTTTGAGCCAGGGGCGGCATGTTCCAGGAGTGGCAAAAGCTAGTAGCCTACCCTTTATTAACCCTTTGCATTCAGTGGGACCACTAACTTCTACCTTTCCTTCAAACTTTCAAATACGGTTTCGTGATCGGCAAACATACGTCTCTTTGACGCAGTTATGACACACAATTGCGGAACGATAGTGAGAACGAACTGGTGTTTCTTTTGATTCCTACACAACACTAAGAAAGAAATGATGCCACGATTTCCAAGCGAGGGTACAGAATCCATCAGCTGCGGTACCACAAGCTGTTGTGAAGACACTTCAAACCAGGCCTTTCCAAACTTTTTGCAGCTTGCGACAAGTTTTTGTGGAACCCACCAAGTAAAACAGCGAAAAAACTGAGATACGAGAAACAAATTGAAATACGAAATTGAGATATGAGAAAATCAATAGAAAGTTACGCACTAATTTCCAAGAATGTTTTAGTGAAATACCGGAAGATTGAAACATTTTAAAATCCTTCGCGGCCCACTGGCTGTAGGCACTACTGTAAACATTCTCATTGTATTCATCCATAGTATGGTATTTCGCGAAGTGTGGCACCTCACACAATGAAAACCTCGGTACACATGTAGTGCGGTAATAGACTCACTGCGATTCAATCAAAACCGCAACTCCAGTCAACCCAGTGACTTGAATCGCAACATCCCTGGTGTCAAGTGGCTATTCCTATGTATGGGCGTCGGAAGGGGTCAGAAGCTTTGACAACCCTGGATTTTGATAAATGATATTTCCTGTTAGTATAAAAATGTTCTCCTCTTGGTTTTGAGTTGGTAAAATGAAACTCACCGCGTTCGGCTCCCTTGGAAAAAATCTTTAGGCCACTCCCTAAAAAATCCTTGCGACGCCCATGCCTACACAGATTTTATCTGCTTAATTTATGAACTAAAAACCACAAAATAAGCAATTAAAAAACTAATTAATTCCTAGGGGATTAATTATATAATTTTTTTGCTTTTAGACCGCAACTTGCTAACCACAAACGCTAGAAAGTCAATCGAGGTGTCAAAGATGCAAATTTTCGCCTAGCTTTTTTAAAAGAAGCGGACAGCCCCATCTTGCGGTTGGGGCTCAGAGCCAGATGAAGTGGGCCGAAAAGACCTAAACCCACCCTTATTATGATGTAACCCACAAAAAAACTCAAATCCAAAACTTCCCAATTTCTACTTTTTCCCAAAAAATTTAGTTCCTCTCCCCGAAACTTTATAGACACCGCCCTTATCTGAATCTCACCAATTTTGGATGACAACCATCACTAAACAAAAGGTGACTCACAGTATAATTTTAACAGAACATCCTGTCTTGAATAAGCTAAACTGAACCGAAAGCTCACTGTGACACTGACTCACACCAAATAGATATCGACTAAGATTCCTTATTTCCCTATCTGCTGCACACAACTTTACTAAACTCACAATACTAAGTACAGTAGAATTTGCCTAATTCGTCACCTCAAGGGGATTAGAAAAAAGTGACGAATTATGCAAACACGTGAAAACTCTATCATAGAAGCTCGTATACTTCCTCGTAGTACTGTAACTCGTACACATAGTCAGTGGTGGGTTTAAGGTTAAGGAGCCCGAAGCAAGACTAAAAAGGCGGCCTTCTGGTGACGTCATCATACTCAGCCAACCGTGATAAGGACTTTTCATCAAGCCTAAGATGTGGCCTCCGAAGGATACGTTCCTGATACTACGGCATGACTGACATAGCAGGAGAAAATGCAAAGGGGTGTTCATGATACACAACTTTGAAAACACTGAAAAGGGGAAAGACAAGGCTGGCAACGCACAAAGTTGGGTAATGGCAAGTTGGCATCGCCTCCACTTTTTATTTTCACGCCCCATTTCTCTGCATTCACCATAAACTACAAAGCTTACCCTTTTGAAAGTTTCACACTTTCCCCTTTGATAAAATGCTTGGTAGTTCGCAAACTGAATTTGTTCACATTCATGTCTTTATGGGAATGCATGAAACCATAAACAACAACCAAGAAGATTTAAAACACTACATTTGTTTTAAATTTCATCCTCTCTGCTGCTCCATTTGGATACTTTCTGTTCAACTGTGGCATTTTCATAAAATTATCAACACACCAAACACTCCAATCTCTAACAATCATCATTCGGTGTAAAAATTATGATTTGGTATGTTTGCTCTTATTCGATAGGGTCTTTTCAGAACTTTTGGAAGAAATTTTAACCCATAATTTTTTAGGTATAGAAGTTGGTTTGAAGCTCTTCTTTATTTGCACATTGGGGATGGTAGTGGGACCCCTTTGAAAGTATAGTACTTACACAATAAAGTTGCTGTTTGGGCCCCTTTCAAAGAATAGTACTTGCATATTACAGCTGCTGTTGGAGGCCCCTTTGAAAGCATAGTACTTACACACTACGATTGCTGTTGGGGGCCCTTTGAAAGCAAGCTACTTACATATTACAATTGCTGTTGGCAGCCTCTTTGAAAGAAAGGAATTTTACATTACAGTAGCTGTTGAGGGCCCTTTGAAAGCAAGGTACTTACACAATACAGTTGCTGTCAGGGGCCCTTTTGAAAGCAGAGTACTTACTACAGTTTCTTTTAGGGGCCCTGCAATGAAGTTTAAAAGCAGAGTACTTACACATTTCAATGGCGTTTGGGGGCCCCTTTGAAAGCAAACTACCTGCACATTGCAGTTTCTGATGGGGGCCCTTTGGAAGCNAAGTACTTGCTTATGACCTGCTTTGTAGCACATTATATGAGTGAATACTGCATTTTTCACCAAAAATAAGGAAAATTTATGCGCGTANCACCTCAGGGGGGGCCCGAGGCAAGTGCCTTGCTCGCCTCCCTAAACACACCACTGCACATAGTGCTCTTATTTGCAGTAAAATACAAGTTTATGACGTTATATTTGAATACAACAATTAATTCCTCTACTCTATTTGGAATCCTCCATTTAATCCAGCATCTTTTAAATCTGTAAGAAACTGCAAAGACTTCCCAAGTTCTCTCAATGGGGAGTAGGGTCGCGCTTCGTACGTTGAGTATGAACTCGATAAACAAATTGCGAGGTGCAACAATTCTCAGATAAAAGTCCTTAATTTTTTTGAATTCCCACACGTACTACCTGCTTACACATCAAAAATGAGGATGTAAATGACGTATTAACCGAACAAAACGCTTTTTAGGGATAGAAAGAGGTGACGAATTGAGAAAATTGACGAATTAGACCAAGGGTGACGAGCATGAGGCTCGCGAAGCATTCAGGGGCGACCAGCAGTCTTGAACTTTTTTTGACCCGCTTCTTATCTTTGCGATGCAATATCAAAAGCTGATAGCCCGATTGAATTACTAAAAAGTTGTGCGGCCCGCTTACTCAGCGGTAACTGACAAAGTGGCCCGCGATAGCAGATAAGTTCGTCACCCCTGAATTAGACGAACAGAAATGTACACAAAAGATAGGAATTCTGCCGGGACCGACGAAAAAGTAACGAATTAGACGCGTTCTACTGTACAATTCATAAGAACTCAATTTCGCAGCCGCTGCAACAACACAGAAAGGTTTCGGTGCTCGACTATCAGATGTTGTCCAAGCAAAAAAAGGTAGAACAGTGAGAAGAAATAATGTATATCTGGCAACGCCGAAGCACAGCGACTAGTTTTCATTATAACCGAAACAAGGAGTCGCCAGCTCAAGTGAGAATTTTTGAAAGACTGCTTGGTTAAGTTTAGATTTTTATTTGTACATTCCGCTTCTTCCACTTAGTGTTACTGGTTGAAAACTGAAAACATACTGGGCAGAAGTCGCGCTGCGCTTACTACGAACGAGCCTACGAGATGCATTAGAATTCCGAGTAGCCTACTTCTTTATTCAGGCTTTGTTGGATGCTTTACAAACCTCGATGGTACTTTGCAGAACTTCCTTCTGATGAAGCAATGTCAGCAAGCGTCATAGCAGCGATTGTTGTTGGGTCTTTTTGTTCTGTGCTTCTTCTGGCAATACTCACATATTTGGTGATGCGGCGCAGTCCCAACGCAAAAGTACAACCCCAAGCGGAAGAATGTAAAGGCGCACCAGCCAGCAAATATGAAAGCGAAGATATGCCAAGCAGCACTTGTTAGCCATTTCTGTGGCGAACGAATCTGAAGTCATTTGCAGCATGGTAGAGGAGTTCTTATTGTTTTACTATAATTTTTATACGGTAACTGCAGCTTTTGCATGGCAATGGCTTTGAAATTCGTTTTACTTAGTAGACTGAGAAAAGACAGCAATTAGATTTGCAATCTTTTGTAATATGCTAAAGGTCACAAATCGGTTACTTCTTAATCCAGTACGGGATCACCGGTGAATGTAACCAAAGCGTATCAACTCCATACACTTTTGCTTATCAACATCACTTTTTCCTGCTACAGCCCAAAGCATTTATTGAACTTCTAATTCTTGCTTGCAGTGCACAACTTAATTTATGAGTTACGTACTTCCTCTTCCTTCCGTTAATTTTGTACCACTGTACTTCACCAAGCCACATTGCGCGTCGATGATATTTACTTCAATGCTGTGGTTTGAGGATTTGTTTCTTCAGACTTCTTTTGAGACAAAAATTTTTTTCAGTTCCAAAACATTCGCCAATCGAAAAAATTTTCTTCAAAACCAAAATTTTTTAAACCTTACTTTTGAAAAAAAACATTTTTAAGTATTTCACATGGCGCAAATGGGTCAACATAAGCAGGTTTGTGCTTACTTGGGTAGTTTTGTCAAGGGTTTCTGGCATTTCTATACAGTTTTAATAATTTTCTTGCTTATTGCTTGGTATTCCAACGCTGATTCATCTCCAGAAATATTGCATGCGGTTTGGTTATACTTGAGATACAAGCTTTTAAATGTAAGTGCGAAATACAGCGATTTCGTAAATACCGAGTGCCATTTATGGATTGTGCCAGATATATGCAGTCTAACCATTATTTATGAGAAACAAAAATCGTAATGTAATCGAAACAAGAACTTACGAAATAGCGAATTACTAGACAACTCTCTGCAGTAAGTTGATGCTTTTCTTCATTTTTAAAGCTTAGGATAATTAAAGAAGTTTTTGTGTCTTCTTTCGGGCTGGATTCTCTATGAAGAAGTTCAATGGACACTAAAAACAAACGCGTGGTGTTTCATTCAATTAATAACGATGCCATCAATCTCTCGGTGAAATCCAAGGAATGTATTTCTGAAAATTTGACATCTTTTTTTCCTATCTTTTAGGCGGCAAGGAGGCAAATCAAAATTCGTCACCGATTACGTGGCCGTTGGTAAGCATTCGCAGAAACCCGACGAAAACACATAATCACTTCGTAAATCACGGACTCGGTCGACTGTTTCTACCATTCGCGTATTTTATGGTTCAGCGCCCGGCCTTTCTGTGACTGTATTTATGCAGACAATTAAAAAAAGATGTTTTTATACGTCCAAATGACTTCATTTAAATCTGCAATTTCCATTCGGTTGTTTCTGATAGCCCACTTTCATCATCATCACCGGGATTTGCTTAAAAAAAGCAGCCGTCGTTCAAAGGTCTTGCAGGAAAAATCAACTCGAATTTGATGCAGCCATGCCGCGAAACAAGTTTTCCTGTGGCGCGGTATAGGGCGCCTCGTCGCACAACGTTCACGTGAAAGGCAGATTTACCGACACAGTAACAAGCAAAAGCATTTGCCGCGATGAAAATAAGTATTTGCGAAAATGAGACGAGACCATCATCTGTTGCAAGTCAGTGTCACAACAGAGGTGATGTCCGACAGACATCACGAAGAACTGTGGGTGGGACCAGGTTTGTACGCAACCAGCAGGGCGCACTTATATTCGTATTGCAGCATCGACTGGGGATTGTTGGTGTACAGACCTTTGACAAACTCCTCCTTCTGCAACAAAAATAAAAATTGAAGTGATTCTTTTCGACATTTGCAAGCTCGACGCAGACAAGCCAGTCAAGGCGGAAGGCCGTTTAGCAGTCGGATCAGAAACTGAGGCGGACGACACAAGAGCTTCGCCACGACACTTAAATCGTATCTTTTTCAATTGCACCCCAAACAAATAGGCGAAAAATAAGCAGAGATTAAACCTTGAAGCCGGCAATCAAGTTTACATAGATTTGGTCTACCAAAACCAATCAGAAAGTTGGTTCGTAACAAATTATAACTGTTCGTAATGTTCACATTTTAAACTGGAAAAACACGCAACTATATTACGCATGGCCAGGCTTTGTTTTTAGGGGTAGAGCAGCAAAAAAATTAAGAACGCAATCACTCCCAACAACTGCAAATTGGGGGTTTCCATTCCAGCACCGCAGTCTTCCACTGGCGATAAACTGATTACACACAAAATGACCAACTGACCGGATCTTGGCAGTCACACTGAACGCAAGCTGTTCTTACGGCATTCTGAAAAAATAACTCACATCTATCTTAAAGCCAACTTGTTTCATTATGTGGACAACTTCCTCGTACGATAGCTCAACTGACGACTCGTTGGCCATGCCAGAATAATGGTAGAGTAATGGACCCAAGTTGACCCACAGTCCTCCGGGTTTTAAAATCTTAAAAATCCTCTGAATGTAAGAGATGATGTTATGCGCAGTATCAATGAAGTAGCAGGTCGCGACACAGTCCCACTGTTCTGAAAACAAAGCAATAATAACTTAACTACTGGCAGCGATCTAAAGAATGAAGATTTGGTCTTCTATATAAAAAAATTAAAAAACGGTTGCAACAATGCCTTGCCCAGTCAACTGGTAAATGCTGTCCGGTCCATTCAATGGCGTTTGCTATTGCCATAGTTAGCAGTACAACGATTCAAAGCTCGTGCTCTTTACGCACAAGTTCAGCGAAAAAACTTCAAATAATAGTCAAGGACGCAGGTTAGCCTAAAAGGCAGGCCGAAGAGAGGTAGACAAATTTCCGACAGTCACAACTCGTACCAAAGTCAAAGACCTTTCACTGACCAACGCTCACATCGCCATTTTGAAGAAAAAGACTCGCCAAGTAAACGCTGCGACGCATAAGGAACAAAGAGGCAAGTGCAATAAAATCAATCTACCGTGCAATTTTAAAAATGGAAATCAAACGAGGTAATTCATAAAGATAGAAAACATATGATTGGCTGTCGCAATAATAGTGGTGATTTTGCCAGCAAGCGACGAAAACCGATGTCTGTAGAAAATAAAATCGACACACGGACATAGAAAGCTTAACAGCTCGTTACAAACGTCTGCACCACTTTTGCAAACAAAATGCTACAAGTCAGAACTGCGACTAATTCTTAGAAAAGCATAAATTTTTCAAAAAGACCCTTACAAGGCTGAGAAACATGAGCAAAACCATGCAGTCCTAAAACATAGATTACTTTTGTACAAAACGCTGGCCGGAGGAAGATTCGCCGAACACATTCGCTGCAACAGTCCAAGCAGCCACGACTCACCAGGTTCGATGTAAACCTCTAAAAAATCACCGGCACCCATTGAAAACTTGCTGCACTTCGGAAGTGACGCAGGATTGACATCTGGAAATTTCACGGCTCGTAAAGTGTCTTTCCACGAAATATTGTTGCAGGTTTTGTCTAACCACGGGTAAATGGTGAACTGGTGAAAATCACTATCTGAAGTGCCTGGTGTGCTGAAAGAAAGAATAAAAAGCAGCATCGACAGTTAACAACTTTACGTCCGCTACGCATCTAGGGAGGCAAATGGGGTCAGCTATGCGCCTGTTACCCATCTGAGGATGGACATGGGGACAACCCACTTCGCGCCCACTAGGCATCAGGGGAGGCGAATGAGGACAGAGCAGAGTGTTTCTACTCTACGAGATTTGAAAACCACGTGTAAACGACAATCTTGCCAGAAGCTAGTGGTTTGGAAGTAGAATATCACTTCACTCACAGGAAAAGATCACGAACCGTTGGAGAAAGCCAAACGATGTTCACTGGTTGCTGCAGCAAGACTAATGATTTAAAGTGACAGTTTCGCCTTTTCGTGAATTTTTGCATATTTTTCGTTTCAATTTTTAAATTTAGTTTTGCAAGAAAGAAATAAAATTAGAAAAAGTTAGCTTTTCGGTGGTGCCTTACCTGTAATAAGCATAATGCTTCAGGTTGTATTTTTACTTTTTATTTCACTTATTTGTTTTTGGTATTGTTTAATCAATAACGACGCTCAAAAAGGGTGCAAGTACAAAAGTAGTTTCTGAAATGCATTGTTGATGAAGTAACTGCTTCCCACATTACTCCACGTATGGGTGCTTAAACACAACGTAAACTTTTTAACTTTCGGCAGAACACAATAAAAACGTGACGTGATCAGCAAAAAATAACAGCAGATTGGATTCAGCCTTCAAATTACTCAAAATCATTCGAAACATTCCGTGCAAGAAGAATCGTGTTGACCACTGGTAAGCTTTTGTCATTTACAGTCAAACATGAACGAAAACGCTCTGGAATGTATTCTTTTATTTCTAACCCGGAAGATGTTTCTTGCTATCTTTCGTCAGGCTGGCTAGCCACCGTAAGTAAGCTACAGGGACCCACAAAATTCTCCCAAATGTTTTGTTTACAGCGCAGACCTCCAACATCACGGTTTCTTTTGCGCATCTGTGACTTGGTGATAACAGTATCGAGCAACAAAACCATTGCTTTCGCGAAGAAGGACCGGTATCTTTAACAGGAAGTCGTAGTCGGACCAGACCAGGCTTCTCTAAGGTATTTTAGGGACCCGATTCATGTCCCTAGACTTGAAAATCAGGTCCCTAGAATCAGAGAAAATGATCATCGGGTCCCTAGAAACAGAGAAATCGGATCCCCACTGGTCCATACCAGGTACCTAACATTTTCCTTAAAATAAAAACTGTCTGGCCGCCAGACACAAAATTCCTGACATAATTCAGAGGCGAAACCTTTGTTGAAAAAGCAAAAGAATACGTACCGATTGATGATGAAATTGGAAGTGAAAAGCATGAAAAAGCTGAATTCGTTTCCTTGGCACTCGTAGCCACGCGCAGCTAGTTCCCATGCCAACCTTCCCAGTCCGCATCCAGGCACGAGCACAGATACATTGGACGAGTCTTCACTCTGCAAAAAGTTTAGAAAAATACGTTAAAGATTCAGTCATACATAAAAATGTTAAATGAGACTTCGACGTCATCGGTCAGTGCAAGAAGCAAGAACGAGATTCCTTCTTGCTTTTCGGCGATGAGAGCATGTCTATTTTAAACTCGCTGCGTAAATACTTAATTACAAAAGAACCTTTTAGATAATTTGAAAATGAAGATCTTTACTTGGAACAGTGCATTTCGTTGCAGTCAGAGTTGCGTGAAAGTGAACTAGCCTTTTGCAATATATTGACAGTAGAAAGTCAATTTCCACAGCTAAAACAATTTGCAAATCATCATCTTCTTTTGTTCTTTGCGCATTACTTATGAGGCGAAAATACCAGCCAAAGATAGTTTAAGAACTTGTACAAAAAAATGTCTAAAACCAGTTGATTCTTCAAAACAGCTACTTTTGCACGGATTCTGTTCATCAGTATGTGGCTTTATCGCGTCCAGTCACCTACAGTAGTAAATGCGATTTGCAATAAATTTATATACACGCGTATGATCCATAGCTATGCGGTGCCAGAAACGATGCAGTTAGCAATTTCGTTCAACACTTGAATAGCATCGTCGCAGCTATAGTTCCAGTGATATGATCTGATTGAGGTTTTCCGAACTCTTTGTGTACTGTAGAGCAGGTTTCTCCAAACTATGGCCCGGGAATCTATGTCATCCGGCCCGAGAAGAAATTTATTCAATGATGAAAAAAATAATAAACAGTATTTACGAAAAATTTATTTGGTTTGGTAGAATGCAACATATCCCGAAACACTATCATTATGTAAGATGTCCAGCTCTCGAACTGTTGTGTAATAGCTTATGTGGCCCTCTGACAAAAAGTTTTGGAGACCCCTGGTGTACAGGGATCAGCAGTTACCAACCCACCAGTGCCTACAGTCGGCTTTGACGCATGGGAAAAATGTTTGCTTTCACAAAGTCGGGAAAAACAAAAAAAATACCAGTAACCATAAGCACCTCTTTATGAGCATTATGAGAGCAAATCTTTAACGGTGGAAAAGGATTTTGTACTACTTCCATGTCAAAATTTGATCATTCATACAATATTGA
>JGI24159J19872_10000985_pt1 | contig 29481 bp, 21 predicted proteins | sample Ectturendosymbi4_FD_19872 | JGI IMG/M metagenome (IMG submission 19872)
GTGGGGTGCAGGTTTTTTGTGAGTGATGTCATTAAGTGGAGGACTTTTAGGCCACCTTGGCCCACTTTGCCTGGCCCTGGGCGCCAACCGTTAGGTGGTAATATTTCGCTGAAGTTTTTACTGGAAACTAGACTACAATCGGAGTCTTTTGATACTTTGGATGACCTGCTGGGGTTTTGGGTTCAAAAGTTATGATGTGAATTAGTAAAAATATTTGACTATTTAGCTAATTAGATAATTAATTAATTTGTTTATTTTAGATCATAACATTCGAACCAGAAATGCCAGAAAGTTGATCAAAAGCTCAAAAGACTTGAACTCGAGCCTAGTTTCCAATGAAAACTTCAGTGAAACACTTTGGCCTAACGGTTGGGCCCTAGGCCAGGCAACATGAGCCAAAATGACCCTAAAACTACTTCACTCATGAAGTCAATCACAAAAAATGTGCACCCCCAACCAATATTTTTTTCAAGTGCAATCTACTAGACTGGCCGATCCGTTTGAGCCCTTGAACAGCTCTCTAGTGCTATCGGTATAGAAGCTAGGGTGTTGGTAAGGCAACCGAAAACTGCTGTTTTTTAGGCTGAAATCGAATTATGAATATATCGTACGCCGGCTCTCGTGTTAATTTACCTGCTGTTGCTTTGTTCTGATCAATATTCCTAACAAACAATTTTGGGCTTGTTTTTTGGTTATATTACTTATATTGGGCTTGTTTTCAGATTTTACTTGCTTGTTTTTGCAAAATAACCTGGCATCACTTGCATCTGGAATTCAGTTTAGTGCAGAGGAACACAACAATACAGTAGAAATCAGAAAACTAGAAATTAGTTTTGCACTGAGGTGTCAGTGGAGAAGAGGAAATCTACCAGTGCGTAGTGTATGATCAACAGGCACTAAAGACTATTGCATTGAAAATGTTGAATTTGAGATTAGCAAAATAAAGAGAGATTGTCATTGTATTCTACATAGACAATAATGAAAAGCTTACTGGGCCACATGAAACCTTGAACTAGGTTGCATGCAGGCCACGGGTTGGATGTAACTGGAATAGACGAACCATCCATATTGAGATCTGGTTGTTCCTATAACCGAAATTTGAAAAACTTCAATCAGCAAACACAAATTTGATCAAATTTGAAATGTGCAAACATTTGTCCGCAAATCCCATGAAGCGAGTTGACTTGAGGCAACTGGGTTTATTGGGAAACATCGCCGGTCAAAAGAAACTTGTCCTACTTGATAATAATTCTATATGAATAAGAGCTGATGATGCCTACCTATGGTAGGTGAAATATGTACACCGTATGATCTTACTGTCTGATTCTTTGCTTGGGAAACATTTCTTTTGATAGACAGTGTTTCCTACTCGAGTTTCTTACTACAGGAATGTGAATCAGATCTCACCTTGAATGGTTCGTCTATTTCAGGGGTGCACACTGCACAACCTGCAGCTGCATGGGATCATTAATTTATGCTGCTCTGAATATCTAATTTAAATGTAAGTCATGGCAGCTGTGCGTAATAACTCTATGCATCACTGTATGATGATACTTGTAGAAAGGTGGGCAAACAGACATGTGGAATCAGGCTAGGCTCAGTGTGTGAAAGAAGAACAGCAGCAATTCAAAGAAATTAAAATATCTGGAACTCACTGGTAACCCTAATTCATAAAAATAAATGGAATGCAGCTGGCAGTAGCTAAGGTGGTTACTCCTGTTCTATTCTCTTAACACCTTCCGGTCAGGTAGCCTAAGGCTGAAATCCAGCAGTTTGCACGTGTTTTTGCATGGGAATATCTTCGCCGCTGATTGCGCTAGAGAGTTGTTCAAAGACTCAGCAAGTCTTTGAGTCTGCAACAAAAATCATTTTTTGGGTTTTAGATTTTTTGCGAAAGACAACATAAGTGGAGTAGTTTTAGGTCTTTTTGGCCCACTTTATCTGGCCCTAGGCCCAAACCGTTAGATGGTAGTGTTTCGCTCCAGTATTTATTCGAAACTAGGCTAAAATCGGAGTCTTTTGATACTTTGATCAACTTGCTAGGGTTTCTGGTTCAGAAGTTATGATCTAAAAAAAACAAACAAAGTAATCTAATAATTAGATACTTACAAATGGCAATGCTACGCGTTTTCCACCTGTTGGCTAAAGTGGTAAACTGGCAAATGTTTTGTTGCTTTTACACTAACCAATTGCCAACATACCAAATCATTTCAGGCTACGTACTACTGCAACAAGCCTGGGCCTACTGGCGCCATTATTTTTACAAAAGTTTCACTTCGTTGAAACAACATTAGAAGCATAATTTGAGACAAGAAAAGTAGCTAACACTGGCATTTAAAAAATCTGCAATTGTGAATATATTATTTTTGCTGAATATATGACAGTTGCGCTTGCAACAAATTTGCTATGAAAAATATCTTGTGCCCAAGTTGATGCTTTCATTTGATGATAAGCAAAAGCTTGTTGTCACAACAAATTAGAATCTACAAACACCACGCAGCTCTGGGTTTTTAAATCATTCTTCCTTACTATCATCTGTTATGGGCATATAGTATCATGAATGCAAGTAAGTAGCAGTGATGGAATTTAGTGAAGAGTCCGTACTGTAGCCTTATGCAGCAAAGTTGTGGAAGTTATAATACTTCTAACACCAAGTCACTTCGTATCAAGAATATTTCAGATGCTGCAGTTGATCCAAGAAAGGCTAGTGAGGAAGGTTCTGCTAGCTGCATCTATGCCAAGCTGATCCAGATTCTGACTGAGGACCAGATGGCATGATTACACATCTGAGACAAGGTCTGCCCTGCAACTCTTTCAATAGAAATTCAGATTAGAAAATGATGATATGTAATAGTGACGTGCATTGTTAATTGGAGCTTGACTTACTAGATTGGCTTCAGCCACTAGCTTTCTGGAAAGCTATTGCATTACAGAAATGCTAAGCTGTATGGCATAAGCAGTTTGCCCCCAAGGCAGTGCTGCATGAAACAAAGCAATGTTTGTTGTGCTTCTAGTAAAAACGTCAGTAGGCTTTTGTGGTGCTGATCTTGATGTTGATTATATATTTTGGGAATGTAAGGCTCTGGATGTTGATTGTATCTTTGGCGAATGCAAGGCTCTAACAATAGGTTGTAGGTTGTAAATTTATGTAAAATTGTACAACCAATAGGTTGTAAATTCATGTAAAAATGTGGTTGTGTTTTATGGGTGGTCATTTGGCATACCAGGTAACTTACCTCTGTGACTGATTATCATGTTGCTATTTTCATATAAAACTTGCAATGCACAAACACCACAAACACATCATTGCTTCGTTTAGTGTTTCTGCCATCATCAACTGTAGAGCTGTAGCTCACTTAATAAATGACAAATGTGTTTAGTGAAAACAAGTCAAGCAATCTGATATGTAACCCTTGTTTGTAAAATGTGGTAACTCCACACAACCGCAATGGCTGTTAAGCTAGGCAACCTTTGCGTGTTGGCAAATGTCAGGCCTTGCATTTGAAATCTCAAGGTGTTATTATAATTTCATGCCAAGTCGTGCTTCCTATAAATCTTTCGAATGTATCTACTTGATTTGTAGTGATTTTAACCAAGACAGTTGCTGATATTTTTGCTGCTGAAAATAGAATGCTGTGTGAGAACCAAAACTCTATCTTTGTTACGGTCAAAAGTTCCACTAGTAGAAATGGCCTTTTGTCTAATCTTTGTGGTAAGACCTTGTGCGACACAATAAAGCGTAGAAGTAAATGAATGTTTAGATCACATTTATTTGGCAACAGGTTGCTCCAATTACAACCACAGCATTGACAATGCAGTTTTCCCATGGAAATCAACTCCTCTCTTACTTCATCTTCTTGGTTATTTAGCAGTTGTATCAGGTTCTTTTCTAACTTTTAATCCATATATATTTTTGTTGCCATTGTGGCCTCACACTTTTGTAGTTGTCTATTTAAAATATATATCGCATGATTTTCTAAGCTTACCTGTTTGCAGAGACCACCTGTTAAATAATGATTGACTGGATCTCATAGGTTTTGTCATGTGGAGGTGTGTTTGGGCTGGAGGTGTTGCAGTTATAATTGTTGCAATGTTTTGTTTGCAAGGTTGACTTTGCATGAATCGATTTAGAAATAAACACTTTTTCCTACACCAGTTCCATCAGTGTTGGATGGTATAAATAATTTCATGTAATCTTACATGTTTCAATATATTCTACTTAAATGACTTCCAACATTATTCAGGAAGAACTAAATTTAAGCATTGTATGAGTAAAGTTCAATGGTTTGTTGCTGTGATTTTTGGAATTCTAGGGTCATGAGATCTTCACTGACAAAATGTAGTAGATTGTACAGTACAAGCTTATATATGGCAAGAATCTAGACCAGGGGTAGCCAACCAGTCAGAGACCAAGAGCCACATTTCTTACCGTATTACTGCAAAAAGTCACATACACATGGGCAGTGAGCACACGGGAACATCACCCCATCTCTTCCTCGCTCAAAACACGTACCTTTGCTCAGCTGCATTTGTTGTAAGTATCACACACCAGCATGACAATGACAGAATTTTTAAGATTATTTTTTATGCATGTTATTTCGTGGGACTTCTGGTAATTATGTAAAAGCTGCATTGGGCTAAGAACCATCCACATGTGGCTTGCAAGCTGCAGATTGGCACCCTCTGGGTTTTTTTTCAGTCATAACGAGCGAAATGATTTTGTCATTACCAAAAAAATAAGTCATTTCAGTCAGAATATCTGAAAATATAGGCTGTTATGGTGAGTTTTAATGCAACTGTGAGACATATGACCAAATTGTTAACGTGACCAAAATGTCTCAGCGAAAAAAAGCAGGCCACCCCTGGTCTAGACCAGTGGTTGTCAACCTTTTTTGTATTGGTACACACTTTTAAATTTGCTAGAAAAGCAGTACACCCTTGCCATGCACTAAAAGTTAGTACTGTAAAAGTGTAAAATGTAAGCGATTTTTTCGCTGTAAATGTCGCTTTCTTAGCAGATTTTTGCATATCACTTCTCAGCATTCCTGAATACCGAAATCTCACCCAATAAGCTATTTACGTTATTGATCGCATGCCAACAACCTACCTTTGCGAGCAAGGATTTTCTGCCCTTGTCGAAATAAAATGAAAAAAACAAACTCAATTAAGGATGTTTATCCTCTATTGAAAACGCCCTTGAATACGTGTGTCGTGTCTTGCTGTTTTCTGTGTTGTTGCAGCTGCATGTGAAAAGTCCAAGCCAATTTCCTCAGATGTAAACGGCAGCACGATCCATGACAGAGAATTCAGATTCAAATAAAGCCAAAATTGCCTTAAATAAGTAGATATTGGGTATCCTTGTTGAGCAAGGAAAACCTGCAACTCTTGCCACAGTTCTCTAACATTTTTCTTTTTTTTTCCTCTGGATAACCAGTGTGCCTCAGCATGACATATAACCTCATTGTCTGCTATCGTGTCTTTGCACACTTCTGAAAACGTTCAATGCTTCTTTGAATGTGAGGGATGAATTTCTCAATTTTTTGACATCATCATGAGCAATCTCCACACCTGACCTCTGGTTATATTCTTAAATTAACCCTTAACAACAAATTCTCAATTAATCATGCAGTGAGTTGAAACCTAGATATATTTTTGCTGAGACATTTCAGTCATTTTTCCAAAATAACTTAAAATTTTCCAATATTTCTTCATTTTGGGACATTTTTGTATGACTGAAAATGGCGTTATTACCAAATTGACTTGTTTTTTGCAGGCATTTCAAAACAACTTCAGTCTGTTACCGACAAATCCCCGAAAAAAAAAAACAGGTTGAAACACAGTCAAGAGAAATGTTTTTGATTTTTCGGGCAACTCCATTGGTAGTGCATTGCATGGCTGCTGCTTCCTTGGTAGCAACTGCCTTATACCTCATCCAATCAGAACCATGTTTTTCAACGAACTGATTCAATTTCGTGTAGATGGTTTGAGCAGTTGAGCAAACTCCAACGTTAAGACAGCACAACTCGACAGTGGTTTTTGTTTCCTTATTGGCAAGCCTGCAACACAAAATCGACTGAACCTCTTCTGAAATACGTATCTGTTGTTTCATCAAGCTAAATACCAAACAACTGAACTTTCTTCTGCTTGTGAAGAAGTTGTTTCAACGAATCTTCTGAACTATGAAGACATCTACGTTTAGTTGTATTGCTTAATAGTTAATAGTGGAACTTTTATTACTTTAGAAACGTTTTTTTCCTCCATGGAAATGGATTTTTTTCTTCCATCGACAATAACTTTCTGGAGATGCTTCAAAGAATGCCTTTGACTTATTTTGATGAGTAGAATGCTGTGACCTTGCATGTTTTTGAGATGTCCTGGAGCCGAATTACTTTTACCAAATATGGTTGTATAAAATAGGCAATGCCCTGAAGAAAGTGGTTTCAGCATTTCTTCTTTTGTGTGGCAAAACCCATACACAATGCAGACGTCGCTCCTCCATTTGTGCTTCTTCAACAATACAAGCCGTTTCTCTTCAATAACATTCTTTTTAACTGTACACAACCAAATCTCGATCTTACTCCTGGAAAAGTGGGCTGTGTTGCACTCAGCATGTGATTTGCTGACATCTTTACTCTCACTTGATTCACTGAAGTATTTCCTGTGGTAGTTACTGTGCTCTTTTTTACAACTACCTTTCTCTAAGGTTTACTTTAAAAAATTACGCATGTTAATTTTCTTTGTGGATCAGCGATTTATTGCAATACCTTTCACAAGTATAAGATGATCACAGCATAAAATCTCTATTGAAAAAGTGCCAAGTTGAAATTAAACACAGAGATCACTCACTTCCTCTTGGTAGAAGTTCTCGCTTAACTGCTTGAAAAGTAATGTGAAAAATATTGTTACATGTCTTACTACAAAACAGATAATCATTGCAGAGAAAAGCATGGTTGGTACATTACCTTACAAAAAATTCAAGCTAGAGCAATTGTTTCCAAATGTTTCTCACCTGCATACTCTCGAATGTTGCATTCAAAGAAAAAAGAAGAATATGTGATGGTTGTCTGACCAACATTACAAACACACAGGCGGGAAAAGACAGACAATGCACACCCCCGACAGATACGGTTTTAAAATCTGTGAAAACTTAACACACTGCGCTGGAGCAAAGGATGTATGTGGAACGATGTGACTGTTCTTGAAGAGCACATATCTGGTACACCCCATTAAGTTGGTACACTGTGGGGTGTACGATACACACACCTGGTTGACAAGCACTGGTCTAGACACTGTACATACCTTGCAAGCATTTGTCAGTAGCGGTGTGATGATTCTTCCTGAAGTTTTTCCTTATATTTGTTTTTGTTATTTTGTTATCAAGTTAGTGTTCTGTGATTGCACTTGATCAAAACTTCATTTGTTTTTCAGCAGCAACAATGATTTTTAACATATACTCTACCTTGCCAATTGTAGCTGAACCATACCTTAAAGATTTTATTGGTAATGGATGTACTGTGGTTGCTGTTGGTGTGTACTGTTCTGCTAATCTTTTGTCAAATGCTACTGTTTAATATTTTCTCAGTTGTTTACTGCATCGTCCCTTTAGTAGACCACTTAAATATATGCAGCATCTTGTCACTGGTGACTCTCTTACTGCAGATTGCATTCTGTACACTGCTTGCTTGATGGATTTTTTTCTAGCAACAAGTTGCAATGAGGTTATGGTACTCGGGCACTGTTTTCATCAGAATCACTTGTCTTTTTCTTAAATTTCAAATCATTTTGTCTGAGCTAATGTATCAGGTAGTATGTCATTCAAGGTAGTAAGTATAGTAGCTTTGAGCCATGATGCTCTGGTTCAAATCCCAATCACATCACTATGGGCAGTGATTGCAAGACATGTGATTGACAAAACTGCGTACGTTTCAACTCCAGTTTACACAAGTGATGTATAGCTCCTTCTGCAGCCTGTGAGTGTGATGCAGAAGAACAAACTGTTGGCCATGTTGTCCTCCATTGTCAATTCCATCGACCTCCCCATGGACTGTATGACCTGATGGTTCTGGATGATGAGGCAATTGATCAGCTGCTCAACACCTGCCCCGAGATCTAATGTGGCCAGGCAGTGGATTGTAACAATTCGCTCAAGTGACAAAGAAGACAAAACTGCAGCCTTGTTACTCTGCTATTTTCCACATTCACTTATAGTTGCTCTCACCATGTTAGTGTATTGTATGATGACTACTGCCACACAGTTCCCAGCAACATAACACTCAAATGATGGACAGATACAGATTATTGCAAATCTAATAGTTTAAGTTAAATTTACATACAATATGTGTTTAATGTTTTTTGGTGAGGATATATGTGATTATAGTACAGTAATACAGCTGGTCTGTAATGTTTCCAAAAGCGGTTCAAAACTTTTCCAAATCTAATTTTGAAGAACCAACTTTTCAAAATGTATCACTGATTTACATTTGCAATTGTCAGGTTTTAGTCTGCACTAATAATCCATTGTCAGCATATATGTTTGTATTACATTGATTATAAAAAGCAAAAGAATTGGTTTAGGCCTGTCAGGCATTGCTACCTAATTGCATGATGCCCAACCCCCAGAGTGCCTTATCAGTTTTGATAAAATTGAGGTACACTTGTGACAAGGAAATAGGCAATGTGTAAATAATTAAAGTGGACCACAAACGTTGTAACACAATGAACAACAGCAGTCATTGTACAATTTTACGTCAAACTGTCTGAAATAGTATTCGTCATAATAAACCTTGGTAAATTACATTGTTAGAATGTTTTCTTTTTTTTAATCCATTCATTCTGGCAACTAAAAGCTCTAGGCAACTAAAAGCGCTTTCATGACTTCACAATGATTCAGACTTGCGCATATCTGTGTTCCAATACTTAGTCTTCAAAAGTGTCTCCACAAAAGTGATACAGTCAATCAATCAGCAAAGTTTGAAATCGATTTCACATGGCTCTACGCATCCTCAGTCCTGAAATTTGCAAGCAAGGGCAGAAAAATCGGGGAAACTCTAGTCGAAAATGAATAAATCAAAACACAAGCTGCGGCAAATATAAACTGGAAAATAGGTCGTAATCATAAAACTGGTTTCGTTGACGCTGAAAAATTATCTGACGCCAATTGCGGAGCAACAAAAACACAGCTTCCAGCAACGCGGCGGTTACTCGACCAGAGCGAGCAGTGGAATTCGTAAGCAGAAAGGCGGTCGTGAGGTCGTAAGCTTGACAGATGTACTTTCGAGGGTGACTATAAATGGTAAACGTTGGAAAGGGAGGCAAAAATCGTTAAATGAAAAACTACATGTGTGATAAGAAAGGGGATCAAACAAATGGGCAAAGCGGAATGGCAAAAATATATCATTGAACGTTGCACGTTGATAAAAAAAGGGGGAAAAGAATTACTTCACACAAGGGAGGATCCTGCATTGAACATCAATTTATACGTTTAGTTAAGCCAGTTATCTTCACAGGTATCCAAAGAGTAAAAACCGGGATGTTCTACAAAAGTAACAGAGCAAGAGTCATAAGCATGTGGTTTATTTAATAAGATGCCATAAAACATTGTATTGTGCCACGATAAGGCCATTTGGTTACTGTCATCCCTATTATCTGGTTTGTTCCAAGTACCTCGGTGCGTTGATCGTCTCGGTTCTTTGATCTTTACAGTATTATAATCTTCATAACTAAGAATCACAATGTTTCCGTTCTTCTCAGCAAATCACAATTTTCCTCTCTTCTGTTAGTTCGCTTAAATTGTCTCTTTGTACATTCGGTAAATTGTTGTTGTTGGTTCAGTATGCGTCATACAACAAAGTTTTCAGGTTACTTAATTTTGCAAAAACCATGTCCACGTATGCGGTGCTTTCGTCGTCAACTAGCTCCATATTGCGATTTTTGGGATGCAAATCTTCTGTGACACTGTGTTATCGCAACTAAAATTCAGGTTAGGCTTACGAATGTGTGCCTCCTTGGTTAAGTGCACGCAGGGCGTAAGCTCCACATTAATATAGCTAGATAACATTTGCTCCGATTGTTCACCTGAGTAATCGTCAAGAATTTTCAAGAAAATATTTTGCATGGCAATGAAAACCGAAAAAATTGTTCTTGCTTTTTGAATGATTTGCGAGTTTGATTTAAAAAATCGTATGATTTGCTTCGCCCATAAATATGTTTGATGTTTTTGCAGTTCTCTACCTGTTTTGATTTGCGTGGGTTTGGGGATGTACGGAAGGAGTCTGTCTCAGGTTGAAGGGTACGTATTATACATATATAGTGTTAAATGAGCTGCGTTTCTGCAGCTTACAAGGCAACTGCCTTTTGATTTAGCATCAAAGTACATGTTGATGGTGCGATGATCATGGGCAATATCAGGTTCTCGCTTAGTGCCCGACTGCGCGCTCATCCTGGTTGCGTTTGGCCGATCAGAAATTAGATAATGGAAAAAGTCATGCTCTGCATGCTGTACCATGAAACGGCTACTGTTCTTTTTTTGTAAGGGGCATATCTTTTAATTACTTACAAATCCAAGACTCTTGTGCTTTTGTTTGGTTGCTGATTCACGATCAACTAACATGCTGTAAATCCGTAATCAATAAATATGAAAGTCATATCCCCATTTTATATTGAGCAGTTATTAACCAGCAAACTGCCAGCGGTGAATCTGTGCGTACTGTATAGTTCGTGTTATGTACTCAAAAACAAAATGCTTGTGCATGTAAACTATCATCTCTTATATTCATCATCTTTTATTGTGTGAAAATGTTCTGTCTTTGAGCAAGTAGAACTACACATTGATTTAGCATTTGCAGTTTCCTGATTAATAGCTGCTCAATATGCATTGACACCATACGTAACAATATTTCAATGGTTATGATAGAAGAATGAGCATTTAGTTTAAGAGCAGCAATGCCGTTGAGCTTTTGCACATCCACATTCTTATTACCGACACAATTGAATTCGTAGTTGTTTTTGGTATGATGTGCAAAACTTGATTTCATGTATCATGTACATCGCCAATTACGGAAATCACTGCTTATGGATTGCTTAAATGGTATAACGGCGAATTGGCCGTTTTTTCTTTTCTTACAAAGAAATATTGATACTTGTCAATAAAAGTTCAGTTTTAATCAGGTTGGCCTATTGTTTTAGCTACGCCAAAAAGTTAAGGTTCCTTCTTTAACCAGAAAGCTGTCTTAAATCACGGAAGCAATTCCAGACGTGTGCATTGTTAAGCAATAAAAGGCATAATTTTACTTGTTTAAAGGTACGGAACGAAGCACGAGCAAGTGGTAACGCGCTACTTATCTGATGCTGTTTTCATGGATGTTGTATGTTTCGAAAATTCGTGTTGGGTCTCATCACGTGTATGCGCGATTGCTTCCGTTTTTCTTTATAAACAAAAGCGGAAATGTTGTGTCGAACTTTTTTATAATATTTTGCTTTTACCGATCAGCTGTATTATTAGTAATCCCCGCTTTGTTTTATGTTACTCAGGTATGAGTCTTCTGGGAAACCAACTATGCATCAGGTGTGTTCTGCCAATTAACTTAGCAATGTCGAATTTAATTATGTTGCTTTGTTTTCTACTCGAAGACTTCCTTTTGCCAGGTCAATTAAAGGGCCATGCGTAAAGGGCACGTCTGGTAATAAACGACTACAGAGTAAAGTCATTTAAGTCTGGTACTACGTTGCAAAGCGATTGCATTTCTGCCCTATGTGCTGTCGGTGAAAATCTGATTTGCTTCTATGCTTCATGGTGATATTTATCGTGCTTCCCTTGGCAACAAACGTTTGAAATAGAAGTAATGAGTACCGGTTTCAATCAACAGCACTTGCTTGTCGGCTCGCATCGACAGTCCAGCTCGCACAAGGAAAAAGATTCAAGGAGACAGGAGTTTGCTCAGAAGCATAAGTCATCGTCACATGGCAGCAGCAAAGGTTATTGCAAATTGTGTTTTGAACTTTTTTATGCGTTTAAATAGAGTTGAGCACAAGCTTACCACGATTCCAGGCCGCCATCGTCCAAGAGAGCTATTCTCTTGTTTCAGGTTCAGCAAATCATACAAACAAGTCATCTGGCGACAGATCGAAACATCACAAGGTAAATTATGTGTTTATTACATCACAAGGTAAATTATGTGTTTATTACATCACAAGGGAAATTTGTTTCTATTACATCACAAGGTGAATTATGTGCCTATGATAGTATTACATCACAAGGTGTTGAAGTGCCTATTGCATTATAAGAAAATTACCTTTCTGTTGCATCACTTGGTACATTGTTATGTGTCTTTTACATCAACTTGAATTACGTGCATATCACAACATGTGACAGGTTGCCGTTTGTTGACTGTTGCATAACTGTTCTACGCTGGGATCGCGAACCATTTCCGGGGAGGTCACAAGCAGATACTTTACTGTATGTGCACAGCTGTATTACGTTTACTTTATTCGAGTTCTAGACGGGGTCGTTGGGTTATAGTGGGTTGCTATAATGGGTCGCGGTACAAGAAAGATTGAAAAGCACTGGTTGAAAGTATTCATTCTTTTCAGATACAGGGGGCTTTGCGTGGATGCGGTAACTGGTCTGAGCACGTCAGCTCGTCGGGAAAGAAATATTTCTACAATAACGTTTCAGAAGTTTCTCAATGGGAGAAACCTGATGAGTGGAATGAAAGGTAAATTGCGGTTTAAGGCTGGTTTTCAAATCAGTGTCAGTTTTGACGTTTGCTGAATCAATATATTGAACGGTTTACGCTACTGCTGTTGGTAGTCATGTGCTGAGGAATAACGTATAATATTTCATATCGTGGATAAAGTGATATATGAATCCCGAAACGTTTTTGTGAAACTTGTTTGTTATTTTAATCCGTCAGTTTTCAAGCGATACTGTTACTGTTGTCGTGATTGTTCATGCCGGCAGATGGGTGTTAATGATTACGCACTATCTGGAGACGTTTAAACTCGTTGTTGTTCCTGGTGGGACGTCAGCTTAATAACGGTAACTTATAGGAAATGCAGAACTATCTACAATACGGTAGAATGGACCTAGTGGTGTCGCATAGGTCTATTGTCTCACTGGGGTTTTCCAGTGATCTAATATCCTCATTGAACTTGCTGAATCAGCGCGAGGCGGTGAAACCGGAATGTGAGGTGATTTCTACGTTACTTGTTGTGTGTGCGCGCCAACTCGAGCTTCGGTATTTTAAGTCCAACCCTGACGTGAAGCTGACCGGAATCATTTTTCGATAACAAATTTACTTTCAACCGCAAAGCTATGTTTTTACAATTTTCCTGCTTTGGGTCGTTTGCGTGACGTAGCAGGTGGTTTCGTTTTCCTTATTTTGCACCACAGGTTTGACTTGGTCATGGTGCCAAATTATTTGCTTTGAAAAAAGGTCTTGATACATTGTGAATTATGTTTGTTATAAAGTCGAGTAATTGCTTTCTTTGTGTCTTCCTGACGAGTTTCTTGTGCCCAAGAGCAAAGGGTTTTAGACCCCACTCCAACTTACACTGGGTCATTTGTGTGTTGGGTATTTCAATCAGTTTCAACGCTTTTTTGTTCGTTTTGTGGGACTTCACCCATGGTGAAACTCATAAAATCTAATAATGTCATAGAAATATGTAGATTTCAACTCTCTGTAAACATCACCTAGAAGCTCTTAAGATTCTTGAAGATTGTTTGTGCGACGCGCGTTTTCTTCATTTAAGTTTCTTGACTCGAAGATCCTGCTTCCTTGAAGGCACCCATATCAATGTACGCCAGGGCTGTGGACCCGGAGCCCAAGCAATTTTTGATCGCCGGAGCCAAAAACGTTCAGATGGCAGAGCTGGAATCTGAAGTTTGGGTTCCAGTTCCACAGAAATAGTTGTTTGGTCAGCGAGTTGTGCAAATAATGCAATGGTTTTATAGTTTTCAATGGACCGAATCGTTCCGCAGCCTGAGCCAAAACTTCTAGATGTTGGAGCCGGAGCCAGAAAATTTAGATGCCTGGAGCTGGAGCCTGAAGCTTGAGTTCCGGGTCCGCAGCCCTGGTGTACGCTATATATGTGCACAGGCCCACGGCCGCTAATGCCCTTGCTTGTTATGTGAGTGACCGTAATATCGCGACAAATGTTGCGATTTTCTGTTAATTTGGTAATTGTATGCAGATGAGCGCCAGCCTTCAATGTAAAGCTGATTTCGTCGTTGTCTGCTGGAACTGACTTTGCTCGAAATACGTTATGTGCTCAGCGCTGTCTGCTAGTATGAATGCTCAAACCATGTGTAACAATTAATAACAACGGACGACTTCCTGGCTGCACACTTTTAGTTCTTTTAGTTAGATAATTAATTTAGAGCATCAAACATATTGTCTAAGGGCCACATACGCTGTTGCATTTTACGGTATGTTACATTCTACCCAATCAACAAATCTTTCGTAAATATTTTATTTTTGAATTACTGTATCGATGAAGTGTCTTTGTGGGCCAGATGAAATGGCTGTGCGGGCCGGATTTGGCCCGCAGACTGTAGTTTGGAGACCCCTGATACAGGGGAATGAAATGACAGGGCATTTGCAGAAGGTCAACATTAATATAGTCATGTCATAGCGTTGATACAATGATGTCATAAGAGATCAAAGTGTTCTAGTTGTGAAATCTTTTGCTGTCGTAGTTTTATGGATCCATCAGGATAATGCCCGCAAAAATCAGTTTTTTCAGTGTCGTAAATAAAGGGTGATGAAACGAAACCCTTATTACAACTTTTGCTCGTAAAAAAAGCCAATAACAATACATTTGCTTTTTGCAGTGAGGCAATTGATCTCAAACCGCGAGATAAATCCAAGTCGTCTTCTTCGCAGAAAGGTTTGTATTAAAAGTTTTTATGCCAGCCCGTTAACAAGGTTTTAAAAACTCGAAAAAACTATTTCTTCTGCCACAACACGCCACCCCGTCAACGAAAGTGTAAACGTGCAAGTTGCCCTGTGCCGAGAAGTGCCAGAAATGCGTCGCAGCCAATTGAAGTTCACACATATTCACAGATCGGTGTGTGTTGGCATTATCTGGCACGTTGTGCTACTTCTCAATTCTGCCATGACGCGTTTTGTGTTTTCTTTGATTGCCTTTGCTTTCGCGAAGTGATGTCACAGTCAGCAACCGAGAGATTCCTTTTTCACTTAGTACGTCATTTCTCTCACCTGAAGATCTTTTACTTCCACACTAAACCACGCCACAGGTATGGTTTCAAATTGCAAGGATAACTCTTGTTCTGACTCAGTGTCCAACTTAGTTGCCGCGGTCGGAGCACTGGTATAATAATTCCGTTACATTGGTAAGGTGATGTCAAAGCATTGACATAATGAGGTCATAGCGTTGATGTAGTGATGTCATAGCGTTGATACAATGACGTCATAAGAGATCAAAGCAACAAAACATTTTCCGAAGCGCAGAAAACTCACGTCGTTGTACTGTTTCAAGCCATTCAAACGTAAACACTCAACAGGCTCCGCGAAGCCCAACCGCACGTCGTCGTCGTCGTCGCACTCCTCCTCGGCGAGCAAAGCGCACGCGGCGAGCGGCCACGGCGTCGCTTCGGAGACGGATCACCGCAGTCGCAGCAAGGACTTCCTCGATCGCGATTACCGGACGAAATTTCAAAGCTCGGGCGACCGCGACTACAGGGACGTGGACTATCGCGACATGCGCTCTGCGGAGCAAAAGGACCTCGCGCGGCGCCCGGGCCTGAACGCGGCGGACAAGGACTACCGCTCGTTTTCCTCCTCCTCGGCGGCGCCGGCGTCGCGAACGACCGCCGCGAATCACGCGGCGACGAGCGTTGGCAGCAACGGTCAAGTGCTGCTCGGCCAAAGCAAGCCGGAAAGCTACATGCCGCTCACTGGTGAGTTCTACGATTATTCGAATTGGGACGGAACCAATCCTCCGCCGCTGGTCGAATTCAGGAACGGCACTCCAATGTCGACTTCGGAAAATCACCAAAACTCGACCGAAACGGAAAAAGGTGCGTCTGTGTTTTTCTTTGTTTCTTGCTTGCGTCGTCACTTTTGCACTTCTTGATCTGAGCGAGATGCTGAGAATTGAACGATTTGTTTCACTTTAAATGCCGAGGTTTGTGTTTACGGGAGTCGGACACGCTTCGTTTCGTACCGCGGATGCGGATCTTTGCTGTTGCAGCCTTCATGCGGTGAACCTGTCGCTAATAGGTGCAGAGAACGCGCTCAAAGCGCTACTGATTTTTGTCTTTCGTCAGACTTGACGCGCAACGCTCTGCCACGGTTTTGTCCAAATTGCTCTGTAGATGTTAAATCTAACTTTCATTCTGCACCAATCCATCTATCGAACAAATTAAAAAACTTCGTTGATAGATAAGGAATTAAATGCTTACTGGGGCGTTTCCTAAACCAACAAAGTCAGTTAGGGGTGAGTTAGGATTTGTTTCCGGTCGGAACCCGAAGTATTGTAATACCTTGTTTTGTAACTGCTATTCTATTGCATCTGCACTGAAACACTCACTCTATAGAAATTCGACTTTCAAGTATAATATTTGCAGCGCAAGACATTTTGTTGAAGGTGTTTTGATTTCTGTGTGTGAGTAATGTCAACGTTCGAACTATTTACTAACCAGTTGATAAAGCGTATTTCCTCGAACACCGGGAGCGGCGTATCGTCGCGTTGTTTCCTTGTTCGCAATGCCATGTTTAGTTTCCGTGTTCGGCGTGTTGGAGTTCGGTTTGCCACTGTGTTGTTAACTTGAAGTGACAGTCTAATAAAAGTGGTAGTGTACTCAGCTGTAAGCGTCCCGGCTTTGGCTTGTGTTGGTTCGCTCTCTTTGTTATTAATTGTAGCCGCAGATAAGTTGTTGTTACCAGGAATAACTTCCGTTATTCTTGCTTCTGCACAGGTAATTTAGCAGTAAACTGGTGCGGTAAAAATTTGTCAAACACGACATTCGCGCAAGTGTGCTGTACAGTTGGCTTTCTGCCACGCGGTTAAGTCGCTGACCGAGGATCCTATCCTGCGATTGATTGCGGTGACGTTGGACTGGGTCCTCGCGCAAATGTACCACATTGGGTTGTTATTCTGAGAGTGGTTTGCGTGCTGTCTCAGGTCACAGCAGCCAGCGGAGATTTAGCCAGCGGTTACGGCCTGTGAAGTTTGAGCTTTAGACTTTAAAAAGTAGAGTTTATCAGTTTTAAGTAAATCTTGTTTGCATTGCGCTACATTGTGATTTGATATGAGGATGAAACTTTAAAAGTAGTGAAGTAAAAACACAATTTTGAAGTCTGTCAGAATAAACTCATTTCCAGCTAGAACCGGAAATAAATCCGATTTCCGGTCGTGACAGAATTCCGATACATCACCCCTATAACCTGACCTGCTTGCTTGCCAACGAAATTGACACATGTGATTCACTTCCAATCATTCCATCGCGCCCAATGACTTCAGCGACTGCATTGAACCCATGTTTGTTAGTTGCAGCAACAGACGAGCATTCGAACAGCTCGTGCCGCAGTGGCGAGTCAGCGGCGTCTGTGTTCGTTCGCACCTTGTCTAGTGTCCTGACGCAAGCGGCGTCTACGTCCAATAATTCCTCCGATGCCAAAGGCAACCTTGAAAACGGTAGGCTGCTACTTCTTGCACATCAATTTGACCGATTTGTCAGTTGTCCCCTCTGCGGTGTGCGACATTTTGTCAGACAAGCGGCTGGTTTAGTTTGGTTGTTGCTGGAGTCTTGGCTTTGCTCTTTGTAACGCTGTTTTTTTCCGCTGAGACATTTCGATCATTTGTCTCATAAAAACTCGGCGTAACAGTATTTACTAGTTCATATTTTCGGACATTTTGGCCGAATTGACTTAATTTTTTTTCGGTCGTTAAAAAAAAAATTCGGTCTGTGACCGAAAAAAAACTAGTTATGACGACTGTCGTGTTGGCCTCGTGCAGGCGATTGAAATTCACGTGATTTTGTTTTTTGCAGCGCTCCAGTTGCTTTTGACCGCTGCCAAGAACAAAGGTAAGTGTGGCATCTTGGATTTTTATTACTGCTGGAGTGTGAATACGAGCTGCTTTATTTCCGTACGGAAGTGCTTGACGTCGCCCTCCGTCACATTGCTCCCCGAGGCTGTAAGGTAGCTGCAAGTAAAATTGCCTGTTCGCAGGACTAAGGAGTCCGCTAACAATAAGAATGTTTTGATTGAAGAAAACAAACATTGTACATAACAGTGAATCAGACTTATGACATAACGGATCCAGACAACTCAAAAGATTAATTTTTGTGACGATGTTTATTGGAAAACTAGCGAAAGCTCAATTTTATGGATTACATTATTCATGTGTCTGTTAATCACATTTTGGACAAATCCCAGTTAGGCCGCACAGTGACGACGTGACACTCACGTATGTATTACAACCCAAATAAATCATTACAGGACATTATTACATTTTACTGAACTGTAATAAGACCAATTGCAAATATGCAATAAGCTCCACGCAATAAATCACACAACTAAATAAAAACACATCGCCAGCGTATGCTTTCGGAAAATGTGATAGCTGTGTCAGGCAGCAGAATCTTCACTCTGCCATTGTTATTATTGCGTTAACAAAAACATTTGGTATTGTGTGGTTTGCCAAAAATACCATGAGACGTATCTTTGAGGTGTTGTTCTACATCGGCTCAAATACTGGCTTTTTACAGCATTCGTTGCAACCTGTTCTATGAAGAAGTATTTGTTTGTTGCGTATCTCGTTGAATGACAGTGGACAACAGGCGTTTTTTGAAACAGGTCATCAAATAAGTTAGGGAAATTTCTGCATCAGTTTGGCTAATTCAACTCAATATAGATCGTCAAGTTTCAGAAAATGAAGAGATTTATACAAAGGCGTAATATGGCATCAAATTGTTAAATCTTAACAGTCCTTAGCATGTTATTGTGCAGTACCTCTAATGATTGAAGAACTGAATTACTAAGACTAGTTGCACCCCACGAAACAATACAGTATTTTATGACAGTGGACAAGACTAAAATATAACATTTTCAAAACATCTAATGATAAATAAAATCTGAAATTCATGAAACACATAAGATGCTCTGTTTTTAATTTTATAGATTAAGAAGACCAATCTAACGTGCTATCCAGTAAAACCTCTAAATATTTTGCAAAAGTCGTTCTCTGAAAATAAATGTCATTAGTTTTATTGAAACCAACAAGTTTCAGACAATTTAGTACTTTGTTCACAGATTTTGTAAGAATAAATGTTGATTTCGAATAGTTTCGTTTAAGGACCGCTTGTTTAAGCACAACCCGTTTATCTACTTCAATCAGTTGCACATAGCACCTTATGCTGGAATTGGTAAAGATTTTCTTGAGATAAACAAAGATAGGTATCTTCATCATATAGTGGTAGTATAAAATGAAGAAGATTTAGGTAAGTCATCATTAATGTACGTGATAAAGAACAACGGTCTCAAAACAGACCGTTGAGGTACGATATTTGGTATATTAACCAAAGTGGATTGTGCGTTTTCTATTTTTGTCAACTGCTTACGATTAGACAGATAATTACCAAACAGTTGTAAGAGAGAATACCTCTAGAACCAATGCTATGATGGAATTTATTAAGTAGAACTTTATGATTAACAGTATTAAACGCTTTTGATAGATTAAGAAATGCAGAACAAGAGTATAGTCATGGTGATATAGTCCATTATCAGCATCACTCAGTAGGTTGGAATAAATACTCTCAACTGCAGAACCAGTTCAAGATTTCGGACTAAATCCATATTGATATTTGTTCTAACTAAAGTACATAAGTTCCCCATCTCTGGAAGCCTTTTTATTTTTAGCTAATGCGAGACAAGCTTAGAAAGATACCTGCAGGACTGGTAATTATAGTTTTCGTGAAATCGTTCATGCAAACTATTTCATTCTAAAGTTTGCATGTCATCTCTTTTAAACTTGGTTTCTTAAAAGTTCCCACTGTTCTTTTCAATTCTTGTGGCGGGTGTCGCAAAGCCCTTTTAAAATAATTCTCTTCATTTTAAGTTAATTGTTGTTTGGTGTTGTTATACATATACTCAACAAACAAGCGCATCACTTTCCATTTTGAGTAAAAAAACTGGGTTTGTATCGGTGAGCTTTGTTTTCACACTAACAAGATAGAACTCTGTAGAAAGACCGAACCGTGCACTTTAGCAGATGCAAACTAAAACTACTGTAAATGCTCTCTGCAGTTGATCATGTACTTCTATACTGAGACTGATTACAGACTACACAGCATGGCGCATCACTTTCCCAGTGTTTGCTTTTGTGACGTGAGCATAGGCAAAATAGGCATTGTTCTCTTCCAAGGGGCGTAAGAAGTATCCTAGGTGGCAGACGCGGAATAATCGACAAATTAGCAGCGTAGAAAAGAAGCGCAGTCATCTCAAGCTTGTATCAAGCGTTTTTCAAGAGCTGGAAAATGCGGCTGAGTGCCGGTTGTGTAAAGGTTGTCAGTTTCAAATCGTGTTACGCGGGTCACGTGTGTAAGCATTTGAACCATGTTGACGTGTCCGAATGTCAAAACATTTCAGTCTGACCGCCAAGTCACCAGCCAACGTGGAGTCGGTTTGATTGAGTGAAAAAGTAGTTTGACGTTCGTGTTTTTTCATGTTTAAGTCTTGTACTAATGTAGGAAAGTTTAGCACATGTGAAAAGCTCGGTTTACCCGCGAGTTGATGCTTCATTTCGACATACCTTGCTTTTATGAGGATGTTATCGATGCTTCCAGCACGTTTGGTCACACTTCGCACTCGGTAGTTCTTGTAAATGTTGACAAAATGTCCCTTTCCGTGACATAAGTTGTTATCCTGCAACGGCGGGCTGCGGAATGAAGCATTCCCATGAAAACGTTCGAAGCAATTATTGGCATTATTAATTTGAGCAGCGGACCGCGGAGTACGTATATTGTCAGTAGTGGAGGAACCATTTTCAAAGTGGGGGCACAGTGCACGTCAAAAAAAACTATGGAAAAATATTTCCATCAAAAAATTTTTCCTTTAAACGATTTACTTTACCAATAGACCCAATACCAATTGGGTTGCTTAAATCTGTTTAAGCAAAATTCGAAATTTAAAAGTGGGGCGTCGTCCCCCTCAGAAAAAAGCGGAAGGGGCATAGGCCCATGCGGTCCCCCGGTTCTGCCACCCCTGTCTGAATGTAGTCTGCCTTATATTTACGCCGTAAGAACAGTAGATCTCTCAAGACGCAGGGTGCGTCCGACACCGTCCTGCCTGACTTTTGCTTTAACACGTTTACGCAGCGTCTCGAACGGAGGAACAGACTCAAAGCGCTCCGCCAATCGACACAGACGGGAGCACGGAACCTACGCCTGCAAAGCGGCCGTGCCTCGACAGCGAGTCGTACGTTGTGCATCTATGTATTTTTGTGTTCGCTTGTGGCAACTTGGATGGGTAAAATGTGAAGGAAAAAGACGGCGCTGAACGCGGGGGCGTGCCGNGGTCAGATGNCGCNCGGGGCGAGAAACAAATTTGGCGCCCCATGTTCGAACCCCCCTCGGAGCAAATCTACTGTATTGAAGAAAGTACTTACGACATTGTTGGGACTTTTCGGCGCCCGGCGCATTGTGACCCCCCTCGCTACGCCCCTGGCTGAACGTGCCGGCGACCGTAGAGTTACGCGTACAATTTTTCAGGTAAGACTTAATCCTGAAATAGCACTCGTCATTTACCGATTTTATCGACTGGGGGCGCTCACGTGGCGCAACCCCCCATGAGGCAATATAGCGAGGGGCGCAAAGTTTTGCTGTGGCGCGCGTTTTAGAGAATCAGTGCAAATATATTGGCACTTTCTTAAGTGATCAGCGATTTTACTTACGTTCCGAGTACATCAGGTACGAAACGGGATTCAAATTTGTGTGTTGGGGGGGGTCGAAGTGATATGAGAAGCGCCGGGCTAATGTTTGGCTTGTTACTCTGCGTGGCGCACTGTTTAATTGTTCCATCCAAATTAATAAAAATAAGGAAACTAGTCGCTGACATCAATTGCTGTGTTTTCTTTTATCCTTTTTCGAAAGTTTCCCATACCCTTTTGCTGCAGTATTTGATGCGGTAGTGATGGTTGAGTTTTATTACTTTTTTAACCATCTCAGAAACTATTGAATCTTCACGTATACTTTGCTAGCAGCTGTCAAAGGTATCTGGACACACTTCCCAACCGTCGCAAATAAAATCATGCTTTTCTGTTGTTTCTGATACAATTTTTTCTGACAGTTGGGTCGTAACCGTCTCAGAAGCGCATTTCAAAGTACTTTTTTTCACCTTCGGGTTTTCGCATGTCGCCTTGTCCTTCTACAGTTGTGGTTTTCTAGTTACGACATTTTGTCGTCCACCGCAGATGCTTGCCTTGTAGTCAGTGTTCCCTCTAAGTAAATTTTACACAGTGCAAATGTTTTGTTTTAATGAGCATGAACATTTCAAGACTGAGTTAGCAGAGTTATAAATCGATCACAAACTTTGTGAATTATTAGAGTAATTAAGTATAAAATTTTATGAAAATATGAGCAAAGTACACATTTAATTCAAATTGCTTCCCTTGTTTTCGATAATTTCCAATGTTTTGGAATGCTGCGAGTGCGCCAGAATGAGATTTCACTGCTCAAATGATCTGGTGGTGCTGCGCGGTTGTGCACCTCAGAGGAAACACTTGTGGTCGTGTCCACTCACGTCCATCACAGCACTGAAAAACATTGATTAATATCTCCAACAAAGGCGTAGCGAACTCGACAGGGACTGCAAGCTAAAACAAACTTTTAAACCGCGTTGGGTTATTCTTCAACGTGCGCAAAGCACTTCCTTAGCTTGTGTTTGGTAGCGTACACATTTATCAGAGGTAATCGTTTCTGCGTGTTTTGTTTTCGTTTAAGAAGATCATCCGTATTTTTGTTTCAGTGATTCCACGGACCTCCGACCTGCCGCTGTTGAACCGTCTTCCGTCCCGTCTGCCACCCCAGTGCCAGAGTTCCAACAGTTGGACACGCTACGGAACGTCTTTGACCCACTGTCGCTTTCCCACGTCCAAAATTGGCCTTCGGAGAATTGTGAAAAGCAGGTCGGCTTTGCGTTTGTGACAACTCGTTGCTGCTGTTTTTGAAGTGAAAAAAGATTTTAGACATTGTTCCTGGTTTTCAAAAAAGTTTTAATGTCAACTTTATTTCAACCCCGATAACCGCATTGAGAATAGTATTCGAATAGCAGCAAATAACAGTTCTTTAACTATTCTACGATGCAGTGAAGAACTGTTTTATTTGCTGCTATTCGAATAGAGTTAAGCGAGACCAGTTTGAGAAAGAAGTCTTTTCACTACTACTGTTTCATTACTCTGCTTGTATCCTGTACTGCACATATCCCACCTGAAACAGATATATGTAGATGAGACCGGCAGCACACCCTACTGCTGTCTGTTCTTGAAGCCAGTACCGATTTCAGTTTTAGTGACATTATGGCCCAGTTTTAGTGACATTGTGGCCCACTTTTAGTGACATTATAGCCCAGTTTTAGTGATAAGTGACATTGTGGCCCTTTTAGTGACAGTGTGGCCCAGTTTTAGTGTCGCCACAGAGCACATTGCCTTGAACGTGACCTACCACACTTAGCAAGGCGCGGTGGTGGTAAATATTCCACAGAAACCGACAGCAGGTCTTGCTGTCCTGGACGCCTCAGTTCATATCGACAGTAAATCGTTGATAGTTGCAGTGTGCCTGCCAGTGCTTAAATACTTTTAAACACGTACGGAATTAATTTTGTTGTTCTTTTAATCAGAACCAGAATATTTCAGTGGAATTTTGTTCTGACGTTCATTTCAATAACAGATAACGACGGAATATAAAGTGAAAGCTTTTCAGTTTGTTTTGTTTGATCAGAAAGAACCTGTTTACACATTGGTCCGTTCCGCAGGCCTCAAAATAATATGTGTAGTGTAGAAAGTACAATTTGAAAAGGCAAGTGACAAAAAGAAAAATTTATCAAATTTCTGAAGCAGCAGCCAGCTTGAAAGCCCACCTGCGAAAGTGATATCGCTGTGTGTTGGGTGAACAGTAAACTAGTTGCGATCGCTGGCATTTTGCTGTCACAGTGCCCGCACATCGTGAGTGAAGTAACGTCTGCAGTGGCTTCGCAGAAATGCTTTCACCCTTTAAACGATGGCAGAGCGATCAACACCTCCAAATATTTCGTTAGCAGCCTGCGAGGGAGAGCGGCAGTCGATGCAGCAGCAATCGTGGCTTTAATTTAGTTCGTTCCCAGCAATAGAAAAGTAACGATTGGTGTGCGACATTCATAAGTTTCAGTTGATCAGCAAATTGACATGCAAGTGCTGTCCTGGCAGTGACTTGACCAATGTAACTCCAAACGTTTCCTCGCATTTAGTTGTTTCTTGAGAGGGATTGGAGTTAAACGCTTCCAAACTTTTATTTTACAGCTGCAACCTAAGTAGCCTGGAGAAAAACCTTGACTTCAAAACAGAAAAAACAAACATTTTTCTGACTATAAAACCTGTAAAAAAATAACTTCCTGACTATAAAACCTGTAAAAAAAATAACTTCCTGACTATAAAACCTGTAAAAAACAGCTTGCTGACTATAAAACATATAAAAATATCTTGCTGACTTTAAACCTCCTGTTGCAGTGTCATCGTTTGGGCGAAGAATTCCACCGCTTCTCGACAGAGTACTTGTCGGATCTGAGCGCTCAACTGACGCAAGCAAGGTCTCAGGTCCGCACGTCAGAAATCCTAGCCACGCTACAAGAGCAAAGGTTGGTACCATGGAACTTGAAGCTGGCAACTTCATTCCGTTGTTGACGTCCAGGACCAAATGGGCACCTGACAAACAACCTACAGGAAGCCTTCGCGCAAAGATATCCGGTTACTTAAACGTGCAATTTGCTAAAATCTTGAAAGTTACGGGTAAAAAATTAGCTAATGCTGTCTTGTGTCGAAGTGCCCCGTCCCCCACCTGCACACGCAGAGCACTTACAACGATATATCTTGGTTCCATCTCCACACGCTTTATTTGATTTAGCCAAGGCAATTCTTGATTGCCGGATTGACACTTAATTCACTTCCCATAACGTGAATGCTTTTCTTCAAAACACTTTGTGGTGTGAATTGCCGCTTAGCTTTGACGTAGGGCTGCCTTCCCTGTGCAACTGGCCAGGTTGCCCTTTATTCTTCAGCCCAGGTATCGCCATGGGCGCAATTAGGTGGGGGACACGGGGGGCGCGTCCCCCACTTTTTCAGACAGTGAGGATATAATGTGCCATGTCCCCCTATATTTTCTCTAGGTTTCGCAATATATTGGTTTCACAACTACCTGCCCCCCCACATTTTACAACAAAATTGCGTCCATGGGTATCGGTATGTGATTCTTCGCCGATGACACGTGACGAGGTGGGGGGTTCCGTTCAGTGGGGATTTCGTTTCAACATGCAGCTACGTTTTACTGCTGGGCTAGTAGTTTGATGCACACTTCTGAAATAAAAATATGTGCTCATTACCCTTAAAACTATGTTAGTATTTAATGAAATTCATTTGTGTGAAGGCACTGATCATGCTAATGGTACTTTTTAGAACAGGCCTAGCGGACACCATGCTGGTGATCCCGAACTACAGTAGCTACTATAGCTTAATATTAGTTTATTACAACTGGCAATTGTGTCAGTTTTAAATTTGACCTTTTTTTGCTGCGTTGGGACTTTTAAAAGCAATACGGAAACACTTTAAGTTTGATCCGTTTTTCTTTTTTGCAGGATCCTCTACATCCGACAGCAGGTCAAGGATCTGGAACGATCAACGAGCAGTGGTCCCTTCACTTGAAGCGGCGCCTCTCCCCTTTATTGCCGGTTAAATCTTCTCCGGGCTGGTCACTGGCCCGCTCCGCTCCGGGCCACTCCCAACAGCCGAGTCGTGCAACGTCGACGTTCGCACGAATACCTTGGTGCTGGAATGCGCGGGCGAACAGTCATCTGTGTGACGAAACAATCGCCGACAGCGCGAACGGAAAAATCGTCGTTGTTCCCGGACCTGTTGCGTGCAAGTTCCCAAGATCTAGAAAAATGTTGATCGATGTTTGAAGCGTTTCTGTTCGAAACCAAGGCGATTGTTACTCGACAATGGCGATTGTTATCCGAGAATGGAGTCTCACTGCAGGAGACTTGGCGGCAGGAATGTTGGCGCGCGTTTGCGGCAGCCTCGCTGCTGTGACGTCATAGTAGTGGGAGGGGACGGGCCCGGCACATTGACCGCTGAGATCAGGGGTATCGCCTGGGCGCGGATGGGCGGCGATCACGTGACCGCGTGCTGCGCCAAGCAATCGCTTGGATCTTTTTGTATCTTTACCTGCAAATGAAGAAGTAGGTTTGTTCTCGAAAGTCGCCCGGGAGTGGCTGTCGCGACGCCATGTGTTGATTTTTGACTGGCCCCGGTGATGGATCCGAGGAAACGAGGCCCATCTCTGTCCAAAACCGAGCGGACGGACGTTTTTCTCAGTTCGCGGTTGCTTCTGCTGTTGCTGACATCTGTGGACGCAAAATCCTGTTCGGTTTCTTTTCTCACATGCGAGGACTGGATTTGCAACAAAAAAGTTATTTATTGCAAAGAAGAACCACGTCGTTTTTCCTTTGTAAAGCGTTTTATTTGGTACGAGGCCAATTTGTTCCTTACCACTTACTCGCCGTTAGCGTATTTGGGATGATTTCTTTCTTTGAGCTTGTGACCGAGGCGCCAAGACCTATGAGCAGGATTCCTACGCAGTGGAAATGTCTGGGAAAAAATTTCGTCATTTTCCAGTATGGAAAATAATTTTCCAGACCTGATCTTTTGACATACATTTTTATCATATTTTATCCAAGATTGGTGTAATTTTACTTAAGTCTTGGTAAATATTGCAGTGCCTGTATTTGACCTGGGTAAGTTATTGGGAAATGTCAGGTCTGGAACAAGTCTGGCAATTGCGTAGGAGCCCTGCGTAAGCGATGTGAACAAAAGTACGTGGCAGCACCAGAACCATGCCCCGCGGTTCTCGCATTTGCGGGTTAACTTTTCACCGAATCAACGTGCGTGGCGTAAGTCGAGCTCGTACGTTCAAGTGTATTTTGCGAAGTCGTCTGTGATAACAAGGTAAGGGGATAATTTTGTCGTTGATGCGTCTGGACTTGCTGGTTCCGTTTTTCGTCAACGCACGATTAATCAGCGGACGTTTCGCTTATATATCTTGGACTTAATCTAAGGTTTGCGATGTTAATCGCAATCGAAGACCTCAGAATTGAAACAGAAAACAACAGGCTTGTCTAACGTGGGAAGGCGCTATTAGGATCATGTATGTGTTGGCTTGGCCTGCTAAGTTTCGACTTCCAGGAAGTTTGAATGAAATGCGCGGGGCGATCCAGCTTCCGGCACGCAGACTCTCACACCCGTCGCGACAGCTACTTCCCCCCATCTCAAGGAAGGTTGCTTTGGCTCGGGACGCGAATGCCAGTCACGTGACTTGGTGCCTTCCGCCGGAGCTTCTCCTCGAGCGATCGTTTNATTCGATTCTTAAATCAAATGCGACCAAAGCACTGCTTGGAGCGTCGGCCAGGGGGCCGCTAGCCCCCCACTTCTCGTTTCGCCTGTTCTGTTAAGAAGTGATTTATGTTTTCAGGCGAGCGTTCTGCTCCGCGCGACTCCTCTTTGTTTCTTTTTGATCCTGGTAATCAGTCCCCGCTGTGACGCCCCCGGCTACTTGTGTTGTTCGTACATTCAACTGTCGCCTGTTTTCGTTGGTAGATTGTCTATGTTCGTGGTGCGGCGGCCCGTGCCGTCCACCTGTGTGTCCGCAGTTGGCCCCCCCGCCCCCCAATTGCATTCGAATCTAAGACTAATTTGCGCGATTTTTTCTTTTTTTTCAGTTTTTTTTTTTTCCCAAACCTTGACTTCAGACCACGCAGTTTTGTGGCTGCGAAAAGCTATTTTTGCCAAAAAGCTATTTCCTGTACGGCCACGCCACCGCCCTTAAACCGCGCAGCTCTTGCACAAGATTTCGCATCGAAGGATTGGTTTCTGTGCCGCGATTCGGTGAAAAGCGCGAAAATTAATTTCGGTCGCATTTCCCACAAACGGCTGCGCTTCGCCCGGAAATGCACAGAACACGCTTTTGCGTCGTTGCTGTCAGGGATGAAGTAAACAACGTCAGTGCAAAAGCTCTGGAGCAGCCGCTCTACCGACAGCTTACGGGCACCGGCCTTGCTGGCCTCTGCCCTTCCGAATAAGGTCAGGCCATCGCCCGAAAATTTCGCCCACTCCCACATATTGATGAAGTGGAAAAGCTGCCGGCGATGCAGGCATCCTTCTCTCATTGTTGCGAATTCACCCAAATATTTCTGCGTAGCGTTTTTTTTTTCAGTACTATATTACATGTGCTCCTCAAAACGACGTCGCGCCGATTCCGAAGCGTATTTCTCGCGTTTTGCGACGAACAGGGATAGCGGATGAATACACGCGCAACAGGGGTAGCAATCTGTCGTCTTCAGCTAACTGTGACCAGCACCACAGGCGTTCGTTGCATCATGGTTTGTATCAGGCTGAAACGTGGTCCACAGAGTTCCGTAAATCATTGATATCACATTCCTGAAATATGTAACCTTCACTGTACAATGACTTATGTAGGATCATTTTTAGGTTCTTGTGTTCGACTGGTTTTTCATGAAATGTCAGCATAGCAAAGCGGTCCACCGGATATATTTTTTGAAAAGATGGTCCATGGGCTGAAAAAGGTTGAGAACACTGGGCTGAAGAGATGATCGGCAGGCGCAAAAATGCAGAATAGTGCATCTGAAAGCACGTCGTGCCAGGCCGGTTGACACAGGAGGTGTTGTGACGGAGAGTCACAGTTGAATGGTGTTTCCGCCTTGAAAGCCATGGATCATGATTGCAGCGCAGGTAACCTGGGATGTGATATCTTCTCGTTTATGAAGGAACAACACATCCAGGCGGAGCAGAGTAAAAACGCCAGCGAAGTTACCAATCAGCAAATCACTTGAAGTCAGCCTGCGAAACCCTGCTCAGGTAACCTGGGGTGTCTAATTGCGCCAGGGTGTCCACTGTTTACTTATCAATGTGTTACACGGCCGAGGCCGATTTTGACATACAGTTTCCATATGTGTTTCTCGGCTAGGGTCTGTAGATCAGGGTCTCCAAACTTTTTTGTGTGAGGGCCACATAAGGTATTACACAATAATTCGAGGGCCGGACTTTTTAGTAATAATAAAAGTAATAAAAAGCGTAGTAATAAAAGTAATAAAAAGCGTCGTAGTAATAAAAAGCGTCAAATCAACGTCAGGTGAAATAAGCATAAAAACAACAACAAAAAACAGTGGGGAAAAGCATGCCTATGTACAGGGGGTGGGG
>JGI24159J19872_10000987_pt1 | contig 29457 bp, 13 predicted proteins | sample Ectturendosymbi4_FD_19872 | JGI IMG/M metagenome (IMG submission 19872)
AGCCGCACAAAGGATGCTTGGGAGTTGCATGCGGCACTTAGAACAGTGTTTGAGAACCGTTGTTCAACAAGTAACACCACGCCTGCCAGCTACGATGTCACAGCCTTAGCGATTATTATTAAACCAAAGAAACATCAAAGTCTTGCAGATCCATTAAAGAGCACACGTAAGTTTATTTTGCAAAACCGTTAGTATCTAGTATCTAGGAATAGGAAAGGACCCAAAGCCAGAGCTACCTCTCAAATGGCCATAACACCGACCCCGGTCGTAAATTTTCAACTGAACTCCGGATCCGGCTCCTGATTTTTAATTTGAGCTCCGGCTCCAGGCAAAATGCCCAGCTCCGGCGCTCCGACTCCGTAGGCCTGGATTATTTTCGCAAGAATTCTGAACGTAATATCAGCGTCGTAATACATTGACTTAGTTCAGCTTTTTAATGGCTTGGTTCAGCTATTTAAAACTTTCTTTAAATAAAATTCGTTAAATCTACTACCCTGTGTTTGCTTTATCAGGCTAAGGGGACGAAAACGACGTGTCGAGAGTGAAAAGGGGGCGATGGAATAAAAAAGTTTGAGAAACACTGACTTAACCTAAAGAGAAACACCTTCAAACACGACACAAGTTATCCCCAGAAACGAGAGTGATGGGACACGTTTTTCTAAGTTCCGCTGCAAAAGAATACTGCCAACAAGTGAAGCGGTAGCTTGTCCATGGCTAATATACTCGACATGGAAAAATAGAATCTTTGGCTACTACTGCACGTATATTAGCTCTGGATGTGCAGCCAACTACACTCAATACCTCCTCTCTGGAGGTACTGAGTGTGGTAATTCATGGATTTATTGGGTGTTGCGGCGTTGACCGTGAAGTCTCTGGGGGTCATGCCCCAGAACTGCCTAGCTTGGCGTAACCTTTTCGGGCCGCGCTCTTTCACATCAACGACTTCTATCAATGTGACTTGATGCTCCCCACAAAAAAGTCTTGCACACGACACTGAGTGGAACCCCACAGAAGTGCTTCCAATCGGGCCCCGCACTTGGTAAGGCCGGCCCTGGCCCTAGAGCAGCCAGACTATGCACATTTTACAGCTGCATCAGCGCTGCTGTTGAGGCAGAAAATTTCTGTTCATTTTCCAGTAACCTAAGCAGCCTATGACGTACTCGACAACCAATTGCCTGCAGCCTTCAACACACCGTAAAAAGGTGCAACCCCGTCGTTCGCAGGTTCCGTGTTAATTTGCGGCTCCAACATCAGTGGCGTTACGAGGGGGGCAAGGGTGGACATCTGCCCCCGGGCGCAGCACTTTGGGGGCGCCAAATTGAGGCCGGAATGTTACTTACCAATTACGAAATGTCAAATGCCATCGGATGCTAATAACTACAATTTACAAACTGTCGAATATCATTGCGAAATCTCATCAAGATCACCAAGGTTCGCAAAGCGAGCCATTATGAATCTAAGTGACATTTCAAAATTCTGTCTCCAGCAATAAGCGCCTGCTTGTGGTTTGCCTCACGGCTGCGCCACAACGCTTTCAGAAAGACAGGGTTGCGAACTTTCCGACTTCCCTATCATTTTATAGTTGCGTCAAAATAGGACGGGAATCCAGCGTTGACAGGGCATGCAGTGTGCTGTATTGCGCATGCTTTCAGAGCAGCAATAAAACTTACACAATGTTGTTACCAGGGATGTGTAGAGGGGGCATGAATGAGGCGATGGTCCCGGACATCCAAGGCAGTGGGTCATCCAAAGAGCGAAATTACAAAAAGTGCATTTATCAAAATCTTGTAACTAGACCAGCGGTGCAAAATTTTGTTTGAATGTTAGTAGCGCGCAGCAATTTTTAGTAGCACACACATATTAAGCTTTGCCATGCAGCAGCCATATGCATGAAATATAACAGGTAAAAAAATGTTCGCGTACTCCACGTTTTTCGTCATGCGGCGCGAGTGCTCGACCGCATTTTTGCACCCCTGAACTAGACGCTTCCTATTGACTACTAAAACGTTCTGCATGGATCTGATGGGAACTTGCCTGAAGAAGCATGCAAATGTATGTTAAGTGACCTGAGAGAGATGAAGCACTGCCATCGTTACCTTCATCTGTTTTTACTGAACAAAACATCCTTAGCAATTTGTTTATAGTTCAGAAAAATATAAAGGGCGGTAATGCATCAAATTGCATGGTTGTAGCCTACTACTTTTTTCAGATACTATTTTTAAGAGAAACAATAGACAACTCTATTTCCTAACATGTCGTAAGTACTATCTCCTTTTGGTGGGCCTATCTGAAACGTACTTGCATGAATAAATGCAATATCTAATTTCTCAATGCATAGCTTACCCATGAGTGAAAGAAATTTGCTTGTAAACAGATGCCGCAAGCCCATAGATTAAAACAAATTATTTTAACCTAACATATTGAAAACAAAAAATAGTTTTTGAATTCAATTTTTCAAAACATGTTTATTTGTCAAAAGTAGTTTTTGCTTATTTCAAATGCCTGTGTGTTTCACATTCCTCAATACTAGAATTTGGTGGGGGCATGCAATCAAGCAGTTGCTCCAGGAATCACCAGACGTATCTGCATGCCGCTGGTTGTTACGACTACAGATCTGATGTTTAGGAAAATTTGAGCTTTTATGGTTTGACAAACTTCATGATGAAATGGATTTGGTGTGATTCTGAAGTTATGATGATTTTCGTTGGTGGGATATTTAAATAAATGCTGAATACTTTTGCAAAATTTAACTGCAACTGTGTAACAACGTTGAGTATATTAGTTATTGTGAACTTTTCAGTTACTGCTACATGTGCTGTATATGATTTTGGCCTAGAAGCTGAGCATTTCCATGGACATGATTGTCGAAATTCAGGTGACACAATTGCTAACCTGGAACTTCGCACGGAGTGTCACTGAGGTTAGATATTTCTTAGATTAGTGGATGTGACACATTTCATTTATAGCAGTTTTTTGAGGAAACAATTGACAAATTTACAGTAAAGGCAAAAAAAACTTTTACTTTGAAATCAAATAATTAGAGGTAAGCATTAAATCGCAGTATTTTTATTTTCTGTCAACTTTTCCGGGTATTATATCCAAGAAAATGCTTCGGGATTTTATATTGTCTAGCAGTTTTGTATAAAATCATTTGCCTTTAGTTTTTCATATGCATTCTTCTGTCTGTTCTTCTCTTTTATGCATTCGTGACTCGTGAGTAACACTCAGTTAGTCCTTTATGATGTTTTATAACTCAAAACTCTGAGAGTGCATGCTCTAGAAACCCCTAGCCCCTACAGCTCGCATCAGCGGTGATTGCCAGTTTGTCACCCGACCTGACTAGGGAGTGGAACAAGAGGGAGCGCTGGATTCGGCATCTTCAAAAGACTCTGACAAACCCGTGGTTTAGAAAACAAGGGGCAACTCTGGTAAAGTTTTTCCTGTGTTATCAGATTTTTGTGCCCAGAAAGTTGTCACTAAAATTCATGGATACTTACACATATGATCAGGGAAGTTTTTGATTAGTTTTTGCATTTTATTTCACTAGTTGCTATAATTCGAGAATGTATTACCGCAATTTTGAATGTCGTAAAAAAATAGTTAGAATGTTCAATCTTGACCGAAATTTCAGAGGGAATAGCTTCACGCGAAACTATTAAGATTCTTAACCCTACGGTAGTTAATATCAATTCTGTGACTTCACAATTACAGGAAGTTTTCGGACAGGTCCAGAAACAACTATATGCAGGTGATTGCAGGGCCCGAGTCAGCTTTCGACGCCCCTTTATTCCCAACTAATTTTTCGCATCTATGCTGCCATCAACGGGCTGGGTGGGGGCGCCAAAACTGAGTTTGCCCCCGGGCGAGGGAAACCCTAGGTACGCCACTGTCCAACATGCTCGCTTTTCTTCACTTAGTCTGAGATGTCTTGACGTCATTGCTCACTTTGAGGGTACTTGTCAGCACGGTTATCTGAAAAGGTCTAGTGAAAGCCAATGTAGTGTTACCTGTCTTTCCTTGCAATACATCAGTTCCTGCCATTCACAGGTGGTCATGTATGACTTCCACGTTTATTATCGCACTTAGTAATTATGAAAATGTAGCCATCGCCTTGGTAGCAACGCATTCACTAAGTTTAGGTCAAAACATATTGAAACGATGAAGTCGCTGCGATCACACAGTTCACTGATCAGCATTTGGCTCCTGGAAAACTCCATCAGCACCTTCTGCATACCACGACATCGCATGTACATCAGTCGTCTACGTAGCAGGAAAAGTGATGCAAGCAGACGACGTGACAATCTCATTCCATCATCATATTTGAACTTTGACGTATTTTGTTTGTAACTGTCCGTGAAACGCAGTTCCATGCATCGACGTACCGATCAACACACTTTGCCAAACATTTCTAAAAAAGTGAAACGCAGTGACAATAACCGAAACACAATTCCCACAAAAATGACGAGCAAAGCAGCCTGATCACACAGACAGATTCGACTGCAACCGCTGGGTATTTTTCATAATATATTCGTCTAAACCGGCATTAAAATCTGTGCCACACCAAAAAAGCATTTCTAGGAAGTCAATAGCAGTGAAAAAAATCCAGCGAATTAAGCAGGTTAGGTCTCTATCTTCAACTTTTTACAAGAAATATTGTAAATTCATTGTGCGCAACGTTAGATTTGTTTTGGATGTTTCTTAGTTTAAGCGACAATAAGCTTTTGACGACATACAAAAATGGCACATTTTTGTCAACACCTCAGAGTTTGCTATGGGTTAATTGAGATATTTGAATCAAATGAGCTTGAAACAAAAATCAACACATTCTATGATCAATTTTATATAAACACAGTCAACTCGTAAAAATGCGGCACATTTTGCTGTTTGTTCCAAAATCTAAATAATGCAACTTCAATCTCTTCGACATTTCCAGGTGGGAATCCTAAAATCAGGGGTCGGCAACGTTTTGAACGAAACGTGTCAGTTTACGAATTATGGCAAAATGTGAATGACTTTGCGTGACAAACATCTTTTTGCGCTTAGAGTAGTATTCAGACAACAGAGTTAATGGATCATATTGTCAATTTACCTTAAGGGAAATACAGTACATATTGCTATAGCATACACATTGCGTTCACCACAACTCCTCACTGCATCACACCAGTAGACATGTAATAAGGACAAGTTCTGAAATACGGCAATGATAATGCCATCAAATCTGTTATTTGAGTCAAATTCAATATTTACTGCAAGCTGCAATAAACAGATAAACGTTTCTTTAACTAATCACTCTTAACGTAGAGTAAAATCGTGAAAGACTAATGAACCAACTCATAAAAGCCTAGTTTTCCTGCGCATTGCAAGTCTGCTTAGGCTATGTGTCAATGTTTGTTGCTAAATGTGGTGTTAGGATTAAGTCAGAAGAGCAGGCCGTTTTACATGACGATTAAATGGGCTCGTTAGTTCACTTTCCGGGTCACTTAGCACGACTTCTGCTGATTCACCAAACGCCCAATTGCTCAAGTGAGCTTTCGAGGAAATTAACACAACACAGCACGCTCGTAGTTGCTTGGTTTGTAAGTGAGCTAACCGGAAAAAGTGTTGAAGCATGTGCTTGGTCGTCGCAACACTTGCTTTTGGTTGGATGATGCAAGAGTGAATTTAAATCACGTCTGCTGTGGTGAAATATCACAACGTGCTTGTTTTATTTGAGTTTTGCAATTGAGACTGCAGTAGTAAATACATTTAACCGTTGCGTGGACCGCGTCCGCAGCCAGCTGATATTTTCGGATTGTGGCAAAATGATTATAATTTGATGTTATGCCTAACAACCAAACCTGTTTTTTTATTTCGGGGAAAGGGGAAGTTGCCCGGTTGCGGGCCTGGTGTGAACTGAAGTGCGTTGTTTAGTTTACTGAAAATTAAAATAAGTGTGCCGCAGAAAATTGTTCTTCGTTTGCCATATTTAACTGAAAAGCCTACAACCATACGAAGTAGGTTACTTGTCCATCTAGCACCGCTAGCCAGCAAGAGACCGCAGCACAGAACGCACAACCCGATTGTTCGAAAGCTCCTTGTAAATTCGCAGCTCCAACGAACACTCTGGTTTCTCTCCTGACGTCATACCTCAGCTCAAGCGCACTTGTTAGCACCACCATGTATAAAGAGTCGGTGTCGTCCCAGCTAAGAATCTTGGACAATTAAAACCTAACTCTAAAATACATAAAAATCCCGGCCACACTACTGCGGGGACCCATTAATTCTGAGGAAATCTCAAACAAGATGAAATCATCTGCAAGTACCGTTTCCCAAGTCTTTGGTATGACCTGGCCTGGGATCGAACCCATCCTACGCGGCACGTGCTCAAATCAACTGTACGACATAGCCGGTTTACTAAAAGTCGTAAAATTTAATTAGCATATATTCGCATTGTTAAATAGTTAAATTATTAATTAGGTTTTGGGTTTGTGTTTCATATCCAGGTTGGCGATTTGCTTGTATTAAAGTGAAAAAATAAAAGAAACGGACTAAGGAGTTAGGATAGCCTCCTGTCACATTTACAAATCAACTTTTTCTGTGTCATGCTAACACACTGAGTTTGCATGTTACACCTTGCATTAAAGATATTGTTGCTAAAAAGTATTGTCAAATGTACTGATGTGAAATCAATACATACACTGAATACACAATTTTTAGTATTTACTTATAATCTAAGAGGCACTTGACAAAAAGGTCAATGCTTAAGGGGGCATGGTAAAAAAACAGTTTAGAACCACTGCACTGTATCATCCATTTTTCTGATTAGCAGATGGGCCAACTATTTGGGACGATTTCAATATTGAGCATTAGAAGTTAGAACATTGTGCTTTGGTGGAGCAGGATATATATTTAATGCACATTAACGAAGGATTTAGTCAGGCCAGGAAAACGTGAGGAATATAGGATGTCATTCCTGGGAAATCCAGCATGCTTGCGGGAAACTTTTCCCAGCAATACTAAAAACTTTGTAAATTTGTAAGTAGTTAATAAAAAATTTGCGTTCGCGCAAATTGACTTTGAGCGCACCAAGTCACACTCGTCAGCGTCAAGCCGCTTGATTCAAAACGCACTCACTCCATCACGATGGGTTCCCAAAGGTCGAGCCATTCTACTCAAGGCATACTCCCTGCACAAATAACAATAGCGGGAAACGCTGTCGCTACGTTGTTGCATGCGTCATGCCCAGTGGCCTATTTGTCAGTTGGGTGGAAGACATGCCGGTTTTGATAAAATTAAAATTCATTGGAAATTTAGTCGCAATGCGATCGGAAGGGGCTGTGTCAGCTCAGGTTCTTTTTCGCTGCACTAGTTTGTTCGCAGTGTTCGTTCCGGCATTATTATTGGACTGGCGTTTAACCTTGTGCCCATGTCATACCAATCAGAAGTAATGTGTGTTGGGTATTATTAACCTCATCACAAAAGCGCTGACAATATTCCTGGTATGGACTGACAGCCATTACTGTATAAATGAAATCATTAGACCTGCGCTATTATGTCAAGTGCCAGACCATAAACGGTCAGAAATTCGTGTCAAAATCTGTGTACACCGCCGCGATTATCTTAGTGACTGTAAATCTGACAAAAGCGTGTATCAAAAGGGTGTTCACAAGGTCTGATCGTTATTTGGGAGCAATGCATGCTCTGGAACATGTAGCCACATACTTTTGCAGTTATCCACCGGAGTCCTTAGTTGAGAGTATAAGCCAGGCCTGCCCAACCTTTTCAGTGTTGCGGGCCATTTTCACATGAGGAAATTTATGGCGGGCAGCAAAGTTTTTGTGACGTAACAAATCCCGTGATTTTGATAAGTTTTATGCGATAACACGAGGTGATAATGAGTCCTATAGTTGCACGCAGTGTTGCCAGCTTGTATGGATGTAAACCAATTCTAAAAAAATTACATATTTTCGAAGCGTTTGTTATACAAGTTTGTGGGGTGGTAGGCCCATAACAGAAACAACAGGTATAATTTTGATGTGTTTTGATGGCAAATATACTTGAGCCTATTAAACAATACTAAAATTTTTAAAAGTCTGCTTACGAACTTATTACATCGCGGGCCTCTTAAAACCACCTCGCGGGCCGCGGGTTGGGCAGCCTTGGTATAAGCAGCGTTCTAGAAAAAATTCTTGAAGTCTGTGGTAGGTCTAAATTCTACAATAAAGAAATATTTAAAAGATATGAGCGATGACCTAATCGTACGCTGGTATGGACCAAACAGCAAATGTGACAGCGTTGTCATGCAGGCACTAAACTTTCACTTTTAAAGAATGCGGACCTTGGCACCTCAGCGATACGCGATTACAAATGCACCAAGTTTCTATAGTAGTGGACAGGATAAGTCGCATGAAACCTTCTTTGACCTTCGTGCCATAAACGCGAGTTGGGAAACAATTGATGGAAAAGGTTTCCAATCTGTCCAAATTTTTCACTGATATACAGTTCTTAGTTGTCATGCAAACAGACACTGGGTAATCGTTAATCGCAATCGATTGCAGTTTTCTGAGCAATCGTAATCGATTGAACAGACCAAAAATGAAATGTAATCATAACCGATTGTGTAGAAAACGTGCATTTTTGTTGTTTCCAACCGCTGGAATTTTCTTGTGCCGTGCGTGTTATTTGCATTCTCCGCCACTGGCGCTATTCGCCGCGTTCCTTCGTAGCAATTAGCAGCGCATCGTTCCGTTCACCTTGCAAAAAGTGATTTGCGTTTAGTGTGAAAACGGACGTGAGTGCGGCTGGTCGTGTTTGAAGGGCTGCCTTGTTCATAAGTTAATTTGTTTTGAATAAGCTCGTCGAATGTGAAGTTTACTTGTGTAAAGAGAAACGCTATCGTTTTTTCTTTGGGCATTGTTCTACCTAGACTAAACTGCGCAAGGCTCATAGTTTGGTGAGTTATTGATTATCTTTTGACTGTGTACGCGAAAGGGGTTTCGCTTACAAATCGTCTTTTCTTTATATAGAAAGCATCAGTGCGTGGTACTGTTGCGATCGGAAGCCCGAGCGGCATGTGCGCACAAGCTTCGCACTGCGGCAGCAAGCAACAATAGAGTTCACCCGACGAGATCGCTCTATTATTGCTTGTTCGCGCCACATATATATGGTGTTGTTCTTCGCGCACATTCCGTTCGTGGTGAACCGCGCATTCAGCGCAACGCCAGCGGAGAGGTTGCAACAGTATCCTGGTTTAGTGCAGAAGTGATCAACTGTAAGATTCTGTTGCGTGAATTGTCCGCAACAGATTTCATTGTCAATTTAGTTGTAATCGACGATTACTTTCGTGACTGGAACTTGGAAATCTTCACCCTATATCCAGAACCGTCGCCAGAAAGATTTCAATAGGGGGGCTTTCAGGCACGTAGTCAGAAATTGATAGGGGAGGGGGGAAATCAGAACCAACTCTCAACATTTAAATATATAACGCCCTTAGTTTTTGAAAAAAACATCATCCATAAAATGTGCCTTGTTCTGGCACCTATTTTTCTGAATAGTTCTGTTCTGATTTAAGCTGGCAAGTAGAAAGTCTGCTTTCATTGAATTAACAAGTTTAAAAACTTTGTTTTCAGTAAATTTCTACTTTGAATCAAAGCCTCCATTTTCTCGTAAAACTTTCTTGCAAAAGCGTTTATGAAAACCTCGATGCTGTAAGTGCAAGATCTGCAGTATGCTTTTTTCAGCCAATATTACAGTTGAGCAAGCAGTCATCGTGGCCGTCATTATGATTGCCCTTTTCATATTTACACTTTTACGATGTACAAAAACGCAGGTTCAATCGAACCCCAGTAGCGAATTTGCTCTAAGACACCGACTCCCGAAGTAGGTCTGCAAAACTTGCGCGCATGTATAGACTAAGACGTGGACCTTGTCTAATTGTTGGGCGACTGGTTGACATTTGCAACTGATAATGCAAACGCTGGAGTCTCTCAAGGAGTTTTAAAAATGTTTGGGTTTTATATCATTGAACGCAGTGACATGGGACTGCGGTAGCATTTTAATACGCTACTTGCACGAAGCCTGCTTCCCATTGACGATTGTGTATTTATCTATCTAGCTTTTGAGAGTTAACAACAGGATTCACAAATATCATTAACAAAATTTTTTAATTGGGGAAAGTTATATATACCCCTAAACAAGCCTGCATATATGATTGGCCCACTTAGTCTATGGCTACGCAAAGTGTGAAAACGGCTGTGCATTTGCGAAAACGAAGCCACAATCTTTGGTACACGAAAAGCGGAAGTGCTAAATAGCCTTATAATAAATACTACGGCCAAAGCAAACGATACTATCGATTAACACGGCTCTGCAAGAAGTTAAGAAGCAGACCTACTTGTCGCCGCAGCTTTACACAACGGTTGGTTAGTTGATCTAGCCAAGTGGTTCCCAAAGTATGGATCAAAACCCAAAAAAAGGTGAAGGGTCAAAAAATGGGTCGTGCAGAGGCCATCTAAACCGGAGTTGCAGATTTTCAACGTTACCGCCAGGGACGCCGGAACAGCGGTGGGGAAGAGGCGGGCAGTAAAGAGTTGAGGGCAATGGAATTTTGTAAAAACAAATCGTAACCAATTACGCTTGTTTTTGCAAAGCAACAAAGTTAACCTCAAATCATAGCAGAAATTATTATAGAAAACCATTCTGAATTTTATGTGTGTGCGAATAGCTGCAATGAATTTGCTTCAAGTCGATCTTGATAAACCATAAAATTACCAACTATTCTGTTATGAAAAGGCACCTCCGCCCCTGTTGATGAAGAGGCACCTCCGCCCCTGTTGCCCCGCTTTTAAAAGGCCGTCAATTCACCGCTCTCCGGCGTTCCTGAATTTACCTATGATGCTGTTTATGTAAGGACACATGTGCCCCAGTTGCCCCCCCCCTTTCATACGGCAGGGTGCAGTGCCCCCGTCATGTACCCTTGTTCCGGCGGCCCTGGTTCCTACTTCTTGTCTCTCTGTAGCGTAGATACTTGAGAAAAGAGTATAGATTGCTGACACCCTTAGGTGTGATACAGCAAACGAACTTAGCAACTTGCTGCCAAAAATCATTCACACAATCAGTATTTTTCTCATACATTGTTTGAGACTTGGGTCACGAGGTGGTCACCCAAATCTGATTTGGGTCGTGCTCAAAAAAGTTTGGGAACTAAGCGGTGTAAGTCTCTTTTAATCCATTAGTATTTAAATAACCAAGTCCAATTGACTGGGAAAAAAATTAATTTAGTTTCATTTTGGTCACATGCGCTTTATCGAGAAAACAGATTGCAAGCTATCTGTAAGTAGACGGCAGTGTCAGTGGCCTCATCACTTACAAAATCAATAGCATCTACTTTCGTTAGATTTTTGTGCTGACTCTTCGCGTTGCAGCTGAATGCTGGTTTCAAATTTATTGTAGGATTGGGTGGAAATTAACAACAGGTGAATTTGAAACGCTTTCAGACTATGCACAGGTCGGATTGTAATTACTTGAACAAAACTGTTTTACTGTTTTTTTTACTCGCCGGCAAGATAAAGCGCGATCATTGATGAAACCCGTTAAGGCTCCATATATTTGTGATTGAACCGTCACAGTAGGTATACATGCTATCAGAACTAAATATCTAGGATAAATGCTATTGTTGCTAAACAGTTTCTGTGACCTAATTGCGTAATAAAAAAGACTGATACTGAATTGCTTCTTAGCCAAGGTTCGAGCTTCAAGGCACACAAAATGTACATCACCGCCATATTTACGCATTTAGTTTTAAAACAAAAATCACGATGTTCATTTAAACCTACGGCTGATGCTGCAGTCAAGGGCAAAATATACTGCATTTGTAGCATGCCAGAGTTATCAGAGGCATTTTTGCGATGGTCTTGAAATGAAGTTTACATAACCCTTAGGTGTGAGGTAGCAACCTGGTGCGCCGGAAACCGCTTCGAAAAGCATTAACTCCTTGTTTTACTTTCGGTAACTGATTACAAGCGCGTATATACGCAAGTTTGTATTTCATTATCACTAACTTCTATACGGAACTCAAACCTCAGGTAAAGGTCAGCCTTGGCATGAATTCTCCAGCATTTACACTATACCTTATGTTTGATTAATCATGGGCAATTGGTAAACCATTCTGCTTTGATCAAGTTCAACCCTAAGTTGAAGTAGAATGGGTTTTTTAAGCAGTTTCGTTGATTTGTACTGACGCATTTATTTGTTTTACACATCAAAAGCTTGATCAACCTGAAAATTGATAGTGCTACTTTCTGAATTGGGGGGCAATTGCCCCCCCTGGCTACGCGCCTGGGGGCTTTGCGTTTGTTTGGGGGGCTTGACATTACAAAATCAGCGAAAAACTCCACTCATTTATAGTGTATCGCGTTTCAATTTGTGGGGGCTTAGAGCTTTGTGTGGGGGGCCTAAGCCCACCAAAGCTCCCCCGTGGCGACGGGAGTGTCTATACCACTGTGCGATGAACCTGTGGTGGCTGGGCTTCATCCTTTATCATGGTATGGTAATGTTTCAGGGGAGGGCCATTTGCCCGTCTGTATGCGTTAAATCCAGATAGTCCAGCGGCAAGCACAGCGTTTGCAGCTAATTCTCGCTTTGTTTCAGCTAGTCTTCCCGTTGGCCGCCAGAAGTAACGTAGTGAGACGTAGCAAAAAACTAGCTTTTCTTAAACGGGTTGACACTTAGGCAACAGAATATCGGGACATTACGAGTTAAGGTGTTGGCTTCATTTATATACATTTGCGAGGAGAGATGTTGGTTTCATGTATATATTAACAGTTAAACTTTTTTGCAGAGGGATAAAGCACTTTAATCCATGTCGAAAGTACCTTTCCACAACACTGAGAACTAGCATGTCAACCGTGATCCACCAGATATTGGTAAAAAAACTCAACGAAACCAGGGAGGTTTTGTTGACCATTGACTTTTGGTTCAATAGACAGATGTGCAGTTATATTTGGATCACTGTTCAAATTAAAAGCTGCACAATGCTATGCTAGCTTGCAGACGATCGTAATCCGCAGTTAGATATATTCACTAATTTTAAAATTACAAATGAATTTTCAGTGTTGCTGGACAAATGTTCAAGCCTGATAGATGCCGTTTGGCTGATAAAAGATTTGATGTTTATTAACTGTAACAAAGATTTTAAACATCAATTATTAATTGCAATTAAAGTGTTTGTTGCAGTGGAGTAACTGACGAGAGGGAAGAGGGGCGATTTGACTCCTCTGGCCAGCTTAATGTAAAAACCAGGCCCCACTTTAGTTTATGTTTCGGCTTTAGTATTCTTTCAATTGGTTTTTAGTAGATTATCGTCTTTTTGCGTTTTCGGAGTATTTTCCGTTGATTTGGAGTTTAGTATAGCCATCGACATCCGGATTCACCATCATTTCTCAAGTTTTTTTTTTCTGAGTGTTGACTAGTAGGTGCTCTACAGAGGAAAGTGGGCTTCTTTTCACTAAGTTTCACCTCTAGCTCTAACCTCTAGTTACGCCAATGATTTGTTGACTGCACGAACATCTTTGCAATCACTGTTTTTTTCCGGTGTTGATTCTTACAGATTAGTAATTTCGTTTATTGCATTGATTTATATCGTATGTCGTCTGAAAATATACATTCATCAAACCATGCAAATGGGTTTTGCTTTCTTTCTGAAGGTGTTCAAAAGAAAAAATGTAATCGAGATTGTAATTTCGATTACTTTCTCAATGTAATCGTCATCGATTACGATGTGATTTTGTTTATGCGTAATTGCAATCGAGCAGGTGGAAAGTAATCGTAATCGATTACATTTGTGATGTAATCGCCCCATGTCTGCATGCAAAGTAATTGAATGTTTCAGAACACTAGCATGCTAGGCGGCAAAAGCAGTGTTTTGCGTTCGTGAACAACTTGTCATTTCACTGATTGTTGTTGAGAAAGTGCGAATGGGATGTGCGCGAAGAATAACACCCTTTTGTGGCGCGAACAAGCAACAGAGTGACCATGGCATGTGAACTCTATTGTTGCTTGCCGCCAGTGTGAAGCTTTGTGCACTTGCCGCTCGGGCTTTCCGACCGTAACACTGTATGTAAGCTCAGTTTATAGTAAAGCAGTGTAGTGACAAGCGATTGCTTACGTGCAATTGCGAAATCAGTTGTCGTATATGTTTGTTGTGCTTTAAAATGTAATATGTTAGCTGAAAAACGTTCAGTATTGTTCCGATGAATGCGCTCTTTTTGGAAAGATAGTGGCACCATGATGCATAATTCGAGAATTCATTATCGAGTGACAGTCTTTACTTCGTTAATGCTACCACGACATGTGCTGCATCTTATTCTATTTCTGTTGTCTGCCTATGCGTTCTGTGTGGCAGAGGAATTTGTTTCCTTGATCACTCCTTACCCCTCCCCTTGCCTGCGTTTAACCGTAATAAATTGCAGGGCGATTCAGACGCTAATGCTGGCAAAAAAAGCAACTTGTAATGAAAAACGAGGGAGGTGGGTAGGAGCTTCATGACATCTGATGTATCAAGTCTCAAACATATTAATCATTTTTCTTCAGAAAGACAGTAATTTTAAAGGTGCAGCCCATATGCAAAATTTTTACAATAGTGGAAAGTAAGTTAAGAAAATTGCTCGACAGCTCGCGGCAAATCAAAGTTAGATTGATCTACAACAATAGCCAGCACTTGCCAAGAGTCCAGTACTAGTCTAAGTAACTTTTTTATGGGACAGAGACTGACACAAAGTTACAAGATCACCGTGATTACTAAGATCGTCAAGAATGCGAAGATCAGAAATTTATCTGCACATTAGCCTGGATCCAAAACACGATTTTTTAGATTGGGTCTGCAGAGTTAAAATGTTTCAAATAATATAGGATCAAGACCGGATTTTTCAAAGTTCGTGGAAATGAGTTTCCGCGTTTTTGTTGAAAAGCTGTGACTTGTTAACATTTGTGAACTTAAATTAGGACTTGCAATTCACAATTACTTTTTATTATTGTTGGACTTGGAGTGGTTTTTAATTTAAATATTCGAGACATGATAGGCCTACAGATTGTGAAATGTAATATTACGATCATTTATTACGATCAATGATCATAAAAGAAAAAAGTGTTGAACAACTCAGAGAACTATGCAATCCTAATCCAGTCCATATACAGAGTAATCCGGTCCGATCCTAATCCAGTAGACCTGTGCAAATATTAAATCCAACATCCAATCCGGTTTATATCCAGAAAACCCCTCTGATTAAGCATTTTACTGCAGTGATCAAGCAGTTTAGACATCCATATCTGATCCGGTTGAATTTTTTCAAAATCCAGTCCTACACAGTTCTGAATTCCAGAATCCGGATCATGTTCAACACTGATATATAGATCATAGCCAAAGATGATCAGACAATTATATTGTTTTCACAGTCATTGATCGTACAATTATATTTCTTGATCCATATCAAGTGCCGAAATTAAAAAAACTCTCCAAGTGCAAAAAATTATCTCAGCGATCTCAGTGATCTTAGCAATCTTAGTGATCTGTGGTATTTACAGGTGTCCCAAAGTTAGTGTCAAACACAGAAAACCACTAGAGACATTACCTGTTGCGAGTTGTCCAAGTTCAATCCAGGTGATGTTACGCACATCTTGAAACATTTGTCATTGATAGTCTGCATAAAAACAACTTATACCTGATTATTTGCAACTGTAGCATAACAACACATCTTACATTTTACTTAAATTATATGCTAAACTTCATTACAACAATAGGAACATGCATATGCCTGAACCACCAGCCTATTGCTAAAATTGAAAATATTTACCCATGCTCTACAGCTACACTTTGACAAGATGGATTGAATACAATCAGGTTTTAACATGAAAAATCATAGTTCATAACAGTGATATATTTCATCTGAGTGCTGTTAGTTTATCAAGTCTGATTAAGCCCACTGATGCAGTACTAGCAACATTATATATTAGATTTAGAATCTAAATGACTAGGTTATAAAGCATGCTGTTATGCTCCACCTCATTATCTGCAAACAGCACTTGACAATCGCATAGTTGTCAATGCATGAGGGTTACTTTTTCCAATCTCAGAACTTTCTGCTTAAAATATGAAAATGGATAGTACGACGTAAATACCTGCTCTGAAGCAGGACAATCAACACTAGCAAACAACAAACAGTCTCCTCTTAAAAATGCAACTAGAAGTCGATAGGCAATTAATCAATTAATGCTATACAAAGGTGCCAACATAAGATCTGAATGTGATGACCTCAATGAACTATGTGAGTTTGAGAATCAGGTAAAGTTTTGAATAGATGTAAATCAGACTTCTAAAATTGCATTTAGGATCTAATCTGTTATATACAACTTCATGTGGACCTAATCCATCAAGATGTCAAGTACATGTCTGGTCTTTGACATTTGACACACAAATTACAACAACACCATACAAATTTTTCTAACCACACATCCAACAAATTGATTAAATTTATGAATACATGCACTTTCAGGGTATATACAATTTTTCATTATATGAAAGAGGTTATGTATCAAAGTGATAGAAAAACCTTTGCATTCACAGTCATGATACAATGTATTAAACACTTTTCATAATTCTATTAAATGCAGTGAACTCATAATATTGCTTATCACTTTGTCTCAATGAACAGCTAGCATCAGGTGGAATGTTTGTGTTTTCACAAATGAGTTATTTATGCACCATAAAGTATGTAGCATTTAGATCCATATCTTTCAGTACATGAAATTAATGCCACAAAAACTGCTTGACTAAATTTTGTTTTTAGCAGATAAAAGCATGAAAATTGATAAATGTTACTTGATCTAGTCACACTACATAAATTAAGGACAGTTGCATATCATGTAATGATCTGCCACTTTCATTGGCATAAGATAATAATGGCCAAGGTAAGTCTGATTGAATTTAATATACCAAAAAGTTCAAACCCACTGATAAAAAAGTACACAAAGCAAAATATTAAATAGTTCAATAACAAACCTGAACCAAAAACTCTTGTTGCTGAATAGCAGCTTGTAATTGAAGAACTTTAAGTGATTCTTCTAAAGTTTCTTTATTCACTGTAGGCGAACTTGAGCCAATAGAATCCAAAGATGAAAATCCATCCATAGTTTTCAGACAAGAAAGACTGATAAGGTTTACTTCTGCTTTATGCAAATGAAACTAAAATTGCTTATGCACACATTCAGCAAGAGATGCTTGTCTTTCAACACAAATATGCTCCAATCAACACCAAAATACTGTTGAATAAAATTCTGCCTCTCTCCTTTCCTTATTTTAGATAAGGCACCATGGATGTGTATATAATTACAAAAGATAGCAGTAGCATGCTAGGGGGCAAAAGCAATTTGATGCTGGTGGTATATTTTGTATACTATATAAAAACCAAATGCCTGCATTTTTTCATACCTCATACTCAATTTCCAGCTCTTCTAATTGATAGCACAGTTTAGACCTTTGCAATTTCATGAATGAATCACAGTTAGGCTGGTTTGCAAAAGTTGTGTTAAAGTGTTTGATGCAAATTAACAATAGTGCTTCTCAGCTCAAATATGTTGAAATTTTGGAAACTGGACATGTATTTCCAAAATTGAGCTTTCAAAATTTTATGATTTCAAAGAAGGTTTGGCCAAAAAGATTGCAATTTTGCTATTAAAACTTACCCAATTGTGACTCCTACATCTATTAATATTTTTAACAATTTAATGCAGCGAGTCGAAGCCTGCACTGCTCAGTCTACGTTGGTTCAAGATATTAGACAGTAGTGTTTCCTGGAATCCCTTGTGGTTGAATATGGACATTAATAGACTGTTGAACAATAATTATAGACTGTTTGAGCATAACAAACTATTGTGTTGCACAGATCAATTATACAGTGGTGCACCACGTGTTGCACCTCTCAATTGTATGAATGCATTATTTTTTTGAGTTGCCTTTATCGTTGATTTGTGTGGATGCTGCGTGTCATGCATTCAATCTGCTTATACCACTTCTGCTTATCGAAGTGAGCACATTTGGCTTCAAATTCCTGTAATTCATCCTTTCCAAATTGTTGGGTGGTTAAATAAATTTGCGATTCCCCTGTCTACCGTTGAGCCAAATGTCTCTCGCTGCTAGTAGTGTGTGCCTGTGATTTCTCAGTTATTCATTGCATGGATGTTAGTGTTAACCCTGGATACCTTAGCATGCACTATATGTATTCTGTGATTGTTTGTTTAATATTAATCGCAAGTGCTTTGTGCTATACACTTTCAACATATGAAGCCCTGTAGCATTTTCCATACTACCACTGTGTTAGGCCGTCTATTATGTGCTCAATCCGATCGATTGTGCTATATGGCTTGCCAAAAGTGTGGAAGGAATTTGTCCTTAATTTTGTGAAAAAACGTTTGTGGTCACTCGCATATTTTGGGGAATATGTTGCAGACAAATTGATTGTGCAGTATCTTGTTGTCTGGATGTAAGTTGTACTATGATGTATTAGTGGTTTGTGCCTTCTTCATTTTGATTTGAAATATCGCATTGAGAAGATTGGTAGCATATGGACAAAACCTTTGCAAATTGTGGCTCTGCAGCTGTGTGCTACTCGTAGTGTCATGTTATACGTGAGCCTGTCAACCCCTAGTTCATAGTCACTTGGGAGCGAATTTAATGCTTGTTGGCTGTGTTATCCACTTAGTTCTTAACCTGCATTCTCTGTGTATTTGTTTGATAAAACTGCTATTGTTCCACAAGGTGTGGACAGTGGTTCAGGATTAGACAGATCGGTTGGGTGTTGAGTTTGAGGAGTTCTGTCGCTATTTTGTTAAGATACGTCAAGCTGGGTTTTCCCTAACGTCACCAGGCATCAGTCCAGTATAGTCTCTCTCACACAGGGCCAGGATCTCTGAACCCGTTGACAGTAACACACCTGCAGTCCTTCTTTCTTCAGGTCAGTGATCTGAAATAGGCCACTTATACTAGGCTACAGCGAAAAACTAAACTGGGTCGCATGCGGCCCGCAGATTGGATTGGACATAGCTGGACTAAATAGTTAGGAATTGCAAACAAGAATCTGCTAACATAGTGGTTCCCAAACTTTTTCTGGTCGTGTACCATTTTGGGGGTCCTGTACTGTCAACACATACCACCTTATTCCAGGAAAAGTCAATATGCCATTCAATCAAAGGTTTGGAAAACCATAATTGAAACAAATGCAGCATGAAGAAAATAGCTGCTAGAAAGTATTATGACAATTTTTAGAAACGAAGAAGAGAAGTAGCCTGAAGTATAGTAGGCCACACAAAAATTCAAGAATTTATTAAACATGATCTGACAAATAAAAATTATAGTTGTGAATATGTTTTTTGTGAAGAAAAACAGAAAGTACATCTATTCGTGTACCACCTTGAAGGCTTTCGCGTACCACTACCAAAGATGAACGGATTTAGGTTTTCCAAATCTAATCCGGCATTTCATTTTTAATCCAAATCCGAAAATAGACCGTTTCAAAATCCAAATCCTGTTTAAATCCGAAATCCTATCACTACTATATTAGTCTACATGTAATCGAATTCAGTATGATTCGAGAAAAACATTTGCATTATAATTCAAATTAACTTATGCTGTACCTTTGTTTTACAACACTGCAATAGTTCACACTTCAAAGACTTCAACATAAATCGCAATTAATTTTAGCAGCAATGCATTGAGATGATCATAGTTAGTCATACGAGTCAGTTTAACCACTCAAAACTAGAATAAAAAAAATTGTAACCATTATGACCAAAAATAGAACCAAGTTCTTGATGTACACATGCAACACCTCTAAAAACAATTCAATAAAAAAGGCATGCAGTGAATGACATTTGATCTATTCATATTAGCCAAGGCCACATCTCTTTTGTTTGTCTGTTTTTGTCATTTAAAAAAATTTATTCAATAGCAATCTACATTAGGCCCTTATTACTGCATAGCCTGTCGGCCTAACTAAAACCATATTGAAAGCTTAACAGGCAAAAAGCACACACATAGATAGTTTTGGCACTAGGTTTAGGCTACATAAATAATGATCTGATGAAATGTGTTAAAGCTAAATGTAACTAAGCAGTAGGTATTACTCTTCTGTTTATGCAGCAATCATGAGTTTAGAAAAGGGATTGGGTCAGGGAAAATCACACCAAATCGGTACGTTTGATGACACGATACGTCTCTAAACCAGTGTTGTCACCAAAAGCACTAGATTTCCTGATGAAAAATGCAGATTCACAAAAAAAGAAAACACCAGATCACAACTATAAGACAGATTTTTGAGATTACAAGAAAATTGCTGTTGTACTTAGGAGCAGGTGGGTGTTTCGAACATTGTATGTTTGTTAGTCTCAGACGAGATAGACTGTAGAACACACATAAACACATGCAAACAGTTATTCTTTTACGCCTTACAGTCTTTTAACGTGACTTGGTGAAGTGCAACACCCTCACACAACATGGTAAATTACCACCGGATTGGATTTGAAAAACCTAAATCCGTTCATCTCTGGTAAATGGTACCTCTGTTTCATGACTTTCAACATAGCCACAACCTTCAGCAGCAACGCCTGTGTTTGTTTGTAGGCTGTACAGGTCAGCAAAACTTTTAACAGATCACCACAGTCACCTCGACTCATAGCAGTTTAACTCAAAACAGATTGTATGCGTTTAATTGTGTAATTTAAGATGTATTTGGTAGAATTTATTACAATTGCACAAAATCAAAAAATCTCAATCACAGTTACAATTACACAAAATTTTACTTTAATTACATTCTGGCCACTTATTAAAATACACTAGACACCCATGAAAAAACATTAGAACACTAGATGAAATGCAACAACACTAGATCAAGTGGAAAAACACTAGGAGTGACACCAATGGCCCGAACATGAGAGCAGACTGTTATCGCTGCTAGTGCTGGTGCTCTTGGTCATCCTCCTGAAGGTTGAACATTTGAACCAGCACAATGTGTGTGACTGTATGTTGTACAATTCCTAATGACGTCTCATTTGCATTAAACAGGAACCAAACTTGAACAAATTTACACAGATCAATCATCAATGACATTATTATAACACACGATAATGACATTGCACAGATTTGCCGAAATACAGTGATCTTGAAACTGAACCAAACGTTATGAAAAATTTGAACAAAATTATCAAGTCCAAATCCGGTTTGTCCGAAATTATGAAATCCAACAAAAAACTCCAAATCCGCACGATTCATATCCAATTCCACGTTCATCTCTGACTACTACTGGTCCGCGTACCACAGTTTGAGAACCACTGTGCTAACAGCTTGACATCACTGAAACCACGACAAACGACAAAACTCGTCCAGACATCACGGTCATTTAAAGCAGCTCGTTAGAGATGACACGGGCTGCTAATGGTCCGGATTTCGGGCGGGCCGCTGAGGTTGAACGAGCGGGCCGCTAACGATGTTTTTAGCGGCTGGACTTCACCGAGCCGCCCGCTGATGTTGAAAAAACCTTCAAAATTGTTTTGAGTTGATAGAACCACTCGGTGGCAATAAAAGTGACTGAAACCCTTGGCATTGCTTTGCCGTTGCTGTATTTTAAGGAAAATTTGCTTTTCCCACATGTGAGCACTCCGTCAGGCGCGACTGGCAGCAGGTACCACTTCAAGAAACTTTTCGTGCATGGTGATAACTTCTTGCATGAGCGGTTTTGATGCTGAGTTGCTTCTTGGAGGAAACGTGCTGTGCTACATTTTGATGGCGTGCTATAGGTGTTTTTAATATATGCACCATATTACAATCGCTTTGTAAGTGAGATTGCAGGGTACGTTTTTAGGTTTAGGGATTTAGGTTTAGGCCGAAGGCTGAAGGTTTTATGGTGAGGGTTCAGGTTTAGGCTTGTAGCATGAGAGTTTTAGGTTGAGAGCAGAACGGCCTCCAGAAAGTCTTCAATACTAGGGGAGCTTCACTTTTGTGCAGGGTCTTGACATTCTAAAATGGACAACAAATCCACTGATTTATACAATATAGTTTCATTTTTCAGTTTGTGGGGCTTGGAGCTTTCTTTGGAGGGGCTAACCCCAAAAAAGCTATCCCATGGTGATAGGACTGGTTGAGGGTTTTATTATTAGGTTTAGGGATTTAGGTTAAGATTTTGTGGTTAGGGTTTAAGTTTAGGGTTTTGATATGTCCACTTCAACCAGTCATGTTCCACAAAAGGCAAAATAGTCTCTCAGCAGATATTTTGCCTCAGAAGGCAAAATAGCCCTTGGAGATATTTTGCCTCAGGGGACAAAATAGACAAGCTGCCAGTTGTTTAACGGGCCATGGGTAGGCCAGTTTGGAAAAGAATAAATGTTGTAAGTCTATGGGTGGTTAATGGGCTGAATGTTGCGGGCCATGGGCAGTGAGGACCCGAAAAATCTTGGACCGTACCATCTCCACAGGCCATGCATGTGGCGCGCTCTGAACTTATCGAACGTCTATTTCAGTGTTGCCACTCTGTAGTCTGTTCGTTGTTACGAAAAAGTACTAGATTTCATGATAAAAAAACACTTCACAAAAAAGCACCACATTACAAAAGCAAACTTACACACAGTGAAAATGCCCAGAAAATGCGTTGCCATGCCAACCATGGACTTTGTGCAACTCATTGGAAACCAGAGACAAGGAAATTGGGAGTTAGCAGCAACGCTCAGGGTTGCCAGGTCCAACTGAACAAAAAATGCCAAACCACTTGTAAAAAATGCCAAATTGCTTCAAAAAATCCGAAACAAGCTGAAACAGGCCGAATGCTGTTGGTTTTGACATTTCCAAATGAATAATTTGGCAAAAACACAGTGGTACTCGTGAATACGGCATTAATTACTGCATCTAAAGCAACAAACAACCATTGTACTTGAGACAACACAAACAGAATTTTAAACTAGAAACACTCTTATGCATTTTTCACCTTTTAGTGGAAACCGTTTAATAGAGCACCTTCAGGAATAGAAAAACCTGCTCTAATAAGCGGTTGCTCTTTCATCCGATGAGAACTTTTGGCAATAAAAATAGGGTCTAGTGTACATTTCGCCCCAAAGAAGACCAATAATCTGCAAATAACAACACACACTACTGTATATACAGTAGATCCTTTCTTCAAAGAACCTTAAATGCTGTACAGCACAACAGCTAACTTGATTTGAATAGACTTTTATGTTTATTTTCCGAAAACAGCACAGTCTACTCAGCAACGGATTTAGGGGGGGCCCAGGCCCCCATGTTCGTGTGTTTAGTCATATGTGCGACATGTGCGTGCCACTTAGTTATTTTTAGCGAGAAAAGTTTGTTTGTAGACGCCATTAATTAAATCGGTCGGCCAAACAGCAGTATGTCACTTGAAGAATATTTGATATTGATAAGAAACAGCACACTTACTGGTTTCCTGAAAGGCGGTCAGGTATCTGAATCTAGTGAATGCAAGGCCAAGCCACGTAGAGCACGTTAGCTTACGTCTCAGCCAACTCGTTTCTGGAAGATTTTGTGCCTGCTCTGATTTGCACAGGTCGCATACGAGTAGCATTGCTAGGTATGTCTACCATACGCCCTCTTTTTGAAGTACATGTCCGCTTTTTTCATGAGAAATACTGAGGACATTCGAAAATGTCCTCCTTTTTGCATTCTTATTTTACACAGCTATAGTCAGTGGCGTAACTAGAGCTTTGAGTCAGGGTGGAAAAGTTACCAAAAAGGGGCCACTGGCCACCGCACAGGGTCCACCAGCCAACACTCGGAAAAAACTTGAGAAATGATGGTTAATCCGGGTGTGGATGATAGCTATGCTGAAGCCCTGAATCACCAGAAAATAATCCTAGAAACGCAAAAAGCAACAACCTACTCAAACCCTAATGAATACTAAAACCGAAATATCACTTAAAGGTGGCAGTTCGGTTTTCACATTTAGATTGCCAGGGGGGCAATTCGCCCCTCTGCCTCACGTCAGTACGTCAAAGGCTATGATATATTGTTTTTGCATACAGTAACCTGTCCCTGCTCTACTGCAACTATGTTACAGGCATGTTACCTGCAACAACTTTACTGTATAAAAACCAAGCTTGCTGGAAGACTCACAAGCCTGAAACAACCAGGATAAATTCAAAAGGGGTTACAGCCAATCAAAACTCATTATTAAGTCAGCTGATTCAAAAGAAAACGTCATTGAAACGTCAGCAAGTCACAAGACTGAGTCACGAGACGAGTCACAAGACACAAGCGAAATCACAAGACGCCTGGTCACGATTTGGTGAAAACCCGAGCACCTAAAATTTACCTGATGGTCCTGGAAGCATTTAAAACCAGCCAATCACCGCACAATTACGCAAGTAATAACCAATTAGAACACCTGAAGAAAATGGGAATTTCCAAGTCACATGACGATTTGAGTATAAATAGCGTCTCATCTGGACTGAAAGACAGTTGGAGAATTTTCTCTCCGCCTTTGTCCAGCGGGCAAGGTCAAGTCATAGTTGGCGAACCAAATCCAGCAATGATCAGGAATTGACAAGTGGTAACTCGCGGCTTGTACCAAGTGCCATGCCAGTTAGGATTTACAGCAGAACGGTTTGACCTAGTGAGGCTCTGTCAGGCTAAACGCTGCACTGTACCAGCGTAGCCTCGTCATGCTAGTTGTTTAGGCTTGTGCTGTTTTTGTGAGCTAGTTCCATTCGTGCTTTACCGAATTGTTGACATTTCAAGCACAGTCGCTAGGGCTCCGACTAGACACGACAGTTTTGAGATTCTGATTAATGACAAATTTCTGTCTTAAATCTAACTGTCCTTACTGCGTAAATCGAAATGCAAGTTAAACAGTGGTCTAGCTGCTACAAGGTCAAATGTGTAGACGTATCTTTAAGAGTTGTCATAATAAACCTTCAACTTTTGGGTAAATTAAATAACAAAATATATACTTGAATAATGAAATAGGCTCTACTAGTAAAATCTACCAAAGCATAGAGTTTCAACTTTATATAATAAATCCCTTGGATAGGGGAACCGATCTGAAAAGATTGTTGATCTCTTATTGGCAAATTACTAAGATGCAGGATTAAAATAGGAGGGTTATACGAGCGTTGTAATATATCAAGAAGTGTTTAAATACTATGATACATCGTATATTGATACCAGTTTATGCCATTTGAATATAATTATTGTGATGAATAAAAACTATGAAACCACAAATTATATGATTCACTGGTGTGTATACTTTATAGTGTGAACCACTGAGAAATATCTTATATTAGGGCCATTAATGAGGGCTGTTAAACAGACTTAGTTTCTGCGAGAATGGTCCTGGTTCAGTAATGAGAACCCATGCATAAATGATTCTACTGGATCAAAAGCACCCTAAGATGTCTCCCTATAGGGGACGCATCTGGTGTTACAACTAGATACAAGCTCTAGTGACGTAGCTTAGTTTATGGGAGGGCCTGTAGGTTGTCTGATTAATCTGTGTTTTGGTTGAGTTAATTCTCGGCAGGAAAGGCGGAAATGCTTTCACATTAATCGTTATATAACGGTGGTAAATCTTTTTTCAGTATCTCAATGACCTTGGCATTAGAGTGCGGACTGCTGTCGCCATCATACTGTGCTAGCTTTGCTGATGAATCGTGATACGGTGATCAGTGTATTGTACATACCGGTAGCTTAGTGTAGTAGCGTCTAGTAATTTATAGTGAATCCAGGGGTGCAAAAATGCGGTCGCGCAACCAAAAACTAAATTATTTTGAAGCTGAGTGAATTACCTGTGGTTGCATTTACACAGTTCGCAAAGAAGAGTGAAAGGACTATACTTACTTTGTGGATGTTGAGTACCAAAAACTTATTTCTCGTGGCGTAACCACGTGGCCATCACTTTATCGCAACTTGCCAACGATGCTTCAATTGTACCCAGCTTCAAATTCATCTTGCATATCTATCGACAAGCCAACGGTTGTTCTGAAACGTTTTTTTTTGGAAATTATTTGAGCGAATTCTGTTCACATTAAGACATTTGCAAGCATTTGTGGTTGCTTTTTAAGCAAGTTTAGAATATTGATATGTCAAAAGCATCAGTTGTTCAGGTTGTATCGTGTTTAGCCACTGTGAAGGCAAGGATTCCAGAGAGACAATCAGATGTACATATCACGCCAAGTTAAATTAGCATTAAGAAAATTCAGCGAAGGCAAAGATCATGACTGTGATTCATTCATGTCAGATGTTTCTGTATTGTACAAGCCTTGTATTTCACATTTGGCTAAATGAACCAGTTTATTTGCTGAATTTTAATGTTTTGACTAGATTCCTCCGTTCGCCAACAACTAATTGGGAAAAGGATGTAACATGTGAGTAGTATCTGCTTGAAAGAAACGTTTCTATTGATGAAGCTGAATTACATTATTTGACCAATACCAAAACTTGTTTGAGTTCGTGCAAAGCCAGCATCAGCCAAATGCAATTTGTTGTAAAATGATTGGAGATGATAGATGGGCAAAATATTTTGCAACTAGCAAAACCATTAAACGCTTCAAGAACTGATAAAGATTGCACAGTTTTACTTCAACGTTATGGCTCTTTTAAGCTAAAATGGAACGATTTTTTCCTTGATGCAGCCACAAACCAAAAAGAAAGAGAAACCTTTGTGGTTGAACCAGTTTCTAGTTTAAAGCTGGTGTGCAATTTAAAACATCTTTTATGCAAACAGTTTCATATAAGTGTAAAAGGCGATTCTATATCTTGGGAAATTTAGAAAATCTGTAAAATATCCGCGGGCTAAATAGGTTTAAGGATTTTGTTTCGTGTGTTTTGAATGAAACATTGTCTACACAACTGGACGTTTTACTTCAATGCTTAAAACTAATCAATAGGTCTATTTGCTATTTGGCTTGTTAAGTGTAGAATACACTCAAGTAAGTGACAGTCATAAATTGTGCTCCCTTTTTGCGATGAAAATATGGCAGCTCTCTTGAGCTTATTGACAAATAAAAATCGATAGAAAAAAGAATCTTCCCCTTTTTTCGAGTGCATAGCTTATCCAAGTTGTTCTAAAAAACATTGAAAAGCAAAAGAAGCAGAAATGAGAGAGGAAGAAATTGCACATAAGTCAAGAAATATTCAAGTTGCTATTTTACAATGGCAGTGAAGTTCAGCGGAGACATTTCTGCGGAACCTGCAAGAGGAAGGAAAATCGAAAAACATATTGCTACAAACTTAGATCTACGTAACGATGACAATAGACCTGTTTTAACCAGCGGTGCAGTAGCAGAACGTCAAGATGTATCATCGAAAACACGATAGATGAGTTGTCTGACGCTATCATTGGATTCAAAGAAATCGGTCTCTGGTCATCCAATATACCGGAAAAATGCGGGAATGTTGGTTGTAAAACGAAAAGTTATTTTTAAAACATGATGTTCCACAGCACAGAAAAGACAGAAACTCGTCACGGAAATGCACCACAAATCTTATTTGGCGCCAGAACCACAACGCAGAATGCGTTGAAAGAAGGTGGCTTTGTTTTTCTCCTTCACAAACTTGTGTTTATTGTTTCACGTGTAGACTGATGTGCACGGATACGCAGGGACGGATTTATGCATAGGCCATGGCCTAGGGCCCCGCGCAATGATCTTTTCTGTAACGACTCAAAGTTACCTAAAAATTTGCAAAACTGCGCAGAGGCATAACTTCACAATTTACCTCGAAACGGGCGGAAATGCAAATGTCTACTCTAGACTCTTGTCAGTGCAGTAACAACATGACAATACTGTGCATCTGAGCGTGAGAGAGATTCAGGTCATCTGTATGAAAGCGGTTACAAAAAAAGAATGAAAAGAAAAAAACGGTACATGATGTTCAATTTCCACTGACAAAAAAGCTCGCAACAACGCAAGACCGCCAGATACTGCAAAACTCCGATGAAAATCAAGATTGTCAGTTTTGGATACTACGTTTAGTTGTTTTTACCAGATTTCCCGCAAACAGAGATTGCTTGTTGAAACTCTATATGTTAGTTAAATCAGCTAGAAGTTTCTCGCGAGCTTCACTGGGGAAAACGTGTCTACATTGGGCTTACTTCGTGGTTAACTGAGGGTGTTGTGACAATACTTTCATTGGCGGATCCAGGATTTTTTTAGGGGGGACTCAAGGACGAGTTCATCCGGATGTGTACTGACTGCATAGCAGTGAAGATCCAACTGCTCTGGTAACTTTTTTTAACAAACACGGTTGATAACCATACACATTTTGGCTAAACTGCATTCTCACCATTACCCAGTCTTACTGGGGCGTTTACGGAGCAGAAGCGCACCTCTAAAACAATTCAGAAATTATTCTCAAACTTATCCAACCTTAAAAAAGTTACTTTTTCAATGTCCGAAAACTTTTATTATTAGGAAAACAAACACAGGTCCATGCCAAAGTAATGCGTGGGGCAGGCATGGAAGTGGCACAGAACTACACGAAGAAACCTGAAATGCCGCCTGTAACCTTTGTTGGTAGTCTGTGCACGATCCATGCCTTATTGTTTTCGAAAATTGCAGATGTTCATGACGTTCGGACTGAATAATTTGTTAGCTTTCGGAAAATTTTCCGATTTTCATTGCATAACACCAGAGACGTAACGAGGGGGGAAAGAGGGCACAATTCCCCGGGCACCGAATCACTGCGGGAGGCCCAAAACATTCTAACAATGTCATGAGCACTTTATTTCAAAACAGTACATTTGCTTCCGAAAGACCTCAGGTTCGAACATGGGGCGGCAAACCTGTTTCTTGCTCCAGGCGCCATCTAACCTCGTTACGCCCTTGCACAATGCACATCCCGACTGTCTAGCCAAAACGGCGAAATTTGTTTACATAAATACCTGCCCATCAGTGGCAAACTATCAATCACAAAATTTTTAAAACTAAATGTTGTTGACTGCCGAAGTCGTTTGACCGTAGAAATACCTTGGAAGTAAAAAAAAGGTATATTATTTCGAAAACAAGTACAACTTTTCCTCCCCCCCAAAAATACTTGGATTACGCAAAGAGACAAGCATACCAAAAAACTCGAATAAATATGCTGGCACTTTGCCCTGGAAGGTGTTTATTGCATCACAAGGGCATTGAAAATGATCAGACAATATTTTTCCACGTCACAGCGCGAAACGTGAAGTTTGCAGTGAGTCAATGACCAAATCCTCATCCATTCAATTTTATGTACGAAACGCGACTATATCGCGGTAATGCACTTTTAGAAACACTATACAGTAAGTTGAAAACAAATTATTAGACACAGCAGAATATTGGTCGATACAAAAGCATCTGATTTCGTGCTGAACTGAACTTTTGTCCAAAAATTGTTGCTGGCAGGCAGGAATGTATTGCTAAAAAAGAGGTGTGGGAACGCCATTC